>Ga0209700_100514_pt1 | contig 73273 bp, 49 predicted proteins | sample SiratroredBW_FD_187528 | JGI IMG/M metagenome (GOLD analysis project Ga0209700, IMG submission 187528) | Root nodule microbial communities of legume samples collected from California, USA - Siratro red BW (SPAdes) (version 2) | ecosystem: Host-associated > Plants > Roots > Nodule | place: USA... | reverse complement strand
TTAATTAATTTATTATTGTTATTATGAATCTTATTAATATTATTTTTATCAATATTATTAATATTATTATTGATATTATTTATATTATTGTTAATATTATTATTATCGTTTTTAATAAAAATCATAATAATAAGAATAATAAAAATATTATTATTAATAATAATAATATTATTATTATTAATATTAATAATTATAATCATAAATATAATCATAATAAAAATAATAATAATCATAATATTATCATATTGTTTGTGTGACATTGTGGTAAAAGACTTCCTTCAACATTCTTCCTGGTTATAGTTTGATAGTAATTTTATTAATTTTTTTTTTAGTGTCTGTTGGTCTAGTGAAATTGAGTTTAGTTTTTAATTTAAAATAAGATTCTACAGATGAATCAATTAGTAATGGTCTGCATCATATTAATGTCCTTAAATATCACATAATTGAAAATGAGGCTAAAGATGTTTTTGAAAATAAATCTCACGATTGACACTAATATGGTGGGTTCTATGCTAACTCGACCTTCAAAAGTTAATCATAATAAATTAATATTAATGATTGGAGAGCCTATTTTCTATGCTAATGCAAATCTAATACCATTTATTAAATACCGTTGCTTTCTTAAACTTTATGTAATGAATAATTAAATATTTTTTTAAAATAATTTCTAATTATTTAATAATGTAAAAATGTTTGATAATATATTAATGATTTTGAAATTTAAAAACTTTATAACATTATTATAAATTATATTATTTTCTTACTGTTTAGGTTCAAAATTTTGAAATAATGTGAAAAGACTACAGTTTCTTAAAATTCTGTTCTTAGTTAGCAATATAATATATATATATATATATATATATATATATATATATATATATATATATATATATATATATATAAGCATTTTGAAAGCATAAAAAAATAAGGAAATTTGGAAATAAATGGTAAATGTGAACTGCTGATGCTGAGTCATTGCACTTGATTAGACTATGGATCCCTAGAATTAGAAATATAGAGAGACCGGTTCCATACTTTGACAACTTCCAACAGTCATACAAATGTTATACTTTTCTTCCATTAGTCCCTACTTTTTCTTCTATAAATTCCCACTTTCCATCAATCTACCACTTCATCAATACCATAACCTTCTCTTCTCTCCTACTGCCACCATCTTCTGCATTAACCATTTCTCGTTCCACTTCAATTCACTCTCATTTGCTTCACCTTGCTCCATGCACCCTTCCAACTCTACCATGCAAATTTCTATAACAATGACCCAAAGGAGAGGGACTCCTGTTCTACTAGCCAAACCAAAACACAACGGAGGAAGAGCACGTGATCCACAAACAAAGCAAAAAACAACAGCCACACACAATCGTCTAACAAAAATAGTGCACGAACCACGGATAGGAAAAGGTCCCAAAACAAATCAAACCATATCAACCAAAGACAGAGACAATGGTCTGCTAACAAAAATAGTGCACGAACCACAAACTGGAAAAGGTCCACAAACACATTAAATCCCACTTACGAGCTTTGTTTCCTTGTATTGTTCCTATGTTCCCAACAAATTTTATTTCGTTTTTATCTCAGCTGTAATAATGTAATTAATGATGAAAGATTTTTGTTGGATTATGCGTATTCTATATTAGAGCAAATCAATTGTTTAAAATACACACTCTTAGTTATTAAACATGTTAACCGTGAATGTTGTACTGGATTTAATTGTACTAAGGTAGCAATCGGTGTCAACAATGTAGATAGGATGGGTTAGCAGAAAAGAAAAGTATGAGTGCAGTAGGGTCTCTTGAGAATGGATGTGTCTTTAAGGGTTTGATTAATTGCCTATTATCTGTTGATAATTATTGAGTGGTAATGTTGGTAGTATATTGGTGTGTGTAATCATATCTGTCAATGGATGCTCAGGGAAAGGATGGTAGTTTTCTAGGTGCAAGTCAGATATAAGGATAGATAAAAGAGGACTGTGTGTAAGAAGCAATACAGAAGAAGTACAGAAGATGAAGAACACAGAGAAATAATAGGAGATAAAAAGGAAGAATGTCTACAACAACATGGAGCTGTTAGTAAGAATCTGTGACCTGAATAGCCCTAATTTATGACAACAAGATATGTTAAAAATTTTGCATCAATTCAAAATAATTTTTTTTAATAATTTATATTATAGATCTTATATTAGTTAAAGATAAAATTTTTTAATAATTTATAATATGAATGTAAATTTTATTTTACAAGTCGGTATTTTAAAATTAAGTTAATGTTATATAATATTGAGTTACTTACATGATACAAATATCAAAATATTTGTCACCAGCATTGAAAGGTGCATCTACAAGCACGTTGTAAGCAAATTGTGGGCACATTGAAAGTATAAGTTCTGTTTGAAAATGTACAGTGGTTTTCAGTTTTTTTAAGGTCAATTCACTTATATTCACTTGTTTACATGCTTAACTATGGTTGTGTGCGGAGAAGGGTAAGATAGTTTTCTAAATTCGTGGTGGATTGTATTCAGTTAGACTCTTTGTTTCGTGGACTATGTATGAGTTGAAGTATCCTTTTATATTTATTTATTTATTTTATTGATAAAAAAGATAATCACTAATAATAATGAGGGACAAATGCAGTGAATAAAAGGAGTGGATGCCTTCGGAATGACTCTAATCCTATTGAATGTGTGAAGAGGAAAATAATTAGTTAATACGATAAATTTATTGCCGATGGAAAAATATAAAAAACATATATAAAATTTATTGTTATAAATTGTTGTAAAATTTATTTATTTTTATTTTTATTTTATTTTGGCAGTTGATTTAGATTACTGATTTCTATTTTGCTATTTAAAAGTGTTTCTAACTGGACGGTTAATTAAATGAATCATTAACCAGAGTATTCCCCTTTTTGTAAAACTTTTTATTCATGTCTTTCTGTACACACTTCTTATTTTATTAAATAAATAGATAAACGAAAGAAAAAAAAACAATACAAATAAATATGTATTTCAAAAAATAGATATTAAGAAATAAAGAAAATAAATATTTAATTAAACATGTCTCTCATTTTGATATAAAAATGAGGATTTTGAAGTACCTCTTAAGTAATTAAATTTACTATATTGTTTATTGCGGATAAGAAATTAATACAAATAAATATGTATCTAAAAAATAATGAAAATAAATCTGTAATTACACAAGTCTCACATTTTGAAATAAAAATAATATTTTATTATATAGTGGTGGACTTTGACTGAAATAGAAGAACCTTGATAATACATTATTAACCACAAACAAGCAGTGTGATGTTAGAAGGAGACAAAATAGCATCTTGACCAATCAAACTAATTATTCTCAAAAGCAAGTTGCACTTAGTTGACCATTCATCCATAGTAAAAATACGCGTTGAGGACTTTGAGGTCTTCAAATTATAAGCACTGACATGTTAAGTGTAACATTAATCTGACATATATACATTCTCAAGAACTTATCAGCATGAATCACAAGTCTTCCAAAATATAACGACTTCTTTTCATTATTCTTTTATCAGCAAAATATGTATAATAAATGGGATACTTGGTTACTCTACCTAGTATACAAACTCCTAAGAATAACTATAATTAAACACTTTATGCAAGAAAGTCGTGTTCCATTCGTCCCACCGAAACCCTTAACTCTACATTATGAGTAATCTTTAAGCAGCAGGTAAATACAATATTTTTTTTTTTAAATGACACAATAGAACTATCAAGCCTTTTGTAAGCCTTTTGTATGTACAGAGAAGTTTACAAAAAGACGTAATAGAATAAAATTTCTACTTACAAAACTCTTTTCTAATTTAAATAGTTATAAAAAGATAATAATTTTTTTAAATTGTCATAGGATTTTTTTTATCAATAATTGAGCCAACAATCAACATATAAGAATGACGGCTACATATTTAAAAGTATGAGTGTAAATAGAAAAACTTATATTTTCTAATTTTTATATTTTTTTTCATTCGAACAAAATTGGATATTAACACTAAGTAGCATTTTTATAAATATGCATTTTACAACCAGCCGGAATGAATAATATATCAAGAAACCATAAAAAAGTATTATCAATGGCAAGAATGAAAAATTTAAGACATAAAAAACATAAGTTAAAGGGAAAATTACAAATACCATTTTATCATCTAGCCTAATGTGTTGTAGTAGTTGATAAAAAATATGTTGCTCACGTCGATCTAACATAGTTTATGAATTCAGAATCGAATAGTTAAACGTTATGAAATATTGCAACAAAAAATAACTTGAATTAGTACATAAAGTAGAAATGGTTAATAACTTGAATTAGTACATAAAATAGACAAAGGTTGTTTCATTATGAATTAGTTAAATAACTGCCTAGTCTCAACCTTTCTTCAATACTAGCTTGGACATTGATTATCATCCAATGTGGTGCATAATATCCACTCTCATACTCTTTAGTTTTTTTTTTTTTTTTTATCACACTACAATCCATGCACATGATGTTTACTCTCATTAATACATAATTCAAATATGTACATAAGAGTAAATCATTTAAAACATAATTAATTAATGAATTAGTAATAATAAAGTCAAATTAAATAATTTTTCTAAGACTTTACGTCATCCATCACTGAATAATTGATTTATTTAGTTCTTGGTTCCCTCTCACAACCTTTAACACATTTGACAAGTGTATATATAATGGATGTCGTTGTTCCTAAAAAACACAGTAGCTTCCCACAAAACCTCCGTTAGGTTTGTATCTATGGCCATAGCAACCTTTAACAAAGCTAGCCAGAGGATCATCAGTAGATATAAATTGCTTTTTTCTTTGAAGACTTTATTTGCGACAATGTTGTTGTACGATAAATAACAACTTCTTTGATTTACAACTACAAATAATGCATACATAAATAAAAGTAATATCATGGTTATGTACTTTTTTCAACCAAAGAACTCATATAGAATGAACAATTGTTAATGTCGTAAGCGAGACAAATAGGACATCAAACTTTAGTCCATTTGCCAGCCACATTAATGTTTCAGATGCCCCTTCAATACCCATCACAAATAATAAAACACATTTTACATCGGTTCTCGAGGACATTCTACATATTGGTTCTAGAACTGATGTTGATGTAGGTGATGTAGAAAGTCCTGTACTTTCTACATCAGTTTCAGAACTGATGTATTATGTTCAGGACTTTCTGCATGGGTTAATAAATCACTGACATAAAATACCAAACAAAGTGTTCACTGAGACAGCTCGGAGGAGATACTACATCAGTTGGGAGTCACAACCAATGTAGTATCTCATTTAATATAATGGAATTAAGGCGCTAGAGGAGATACTACATCGGTTGTGCTCTTAACCAATTAAAAAGAAAACCCCTATTACATCGGTTGTGAGTAGCAACCAATGTAATATCTCTACTTTTTAAAACATTGTGGGTTGATAAATCTCTAATCCATACAAAGAAACACCACATAAATTTTTAGAATTTTTTTAACAACTATAGATATGTGAGATGAAAAAAAAAAGTTCAAAAATACCAAAAAAATTGAAAACAAATAGTAAAAGATGAAATTTTGAACTCAATATGAGCTTCCTAAAAAAAATTATGATCACTTGAAATCTTTCCGCCCTAAATTTTGACAACTCTATCTATAGTAAATCTATACAATGTAAGAAATCTACAATGAAATATACACTAGAAGAAGTTGTTGTTAAAAAAATTGGGTTGAATATAAATTTTTAACTATCGAATTTTACAAAAAAAAAAAGACTAACTTATTGCAAAGAGGAGCGGCGAGGGGGTAAAGGTGGAACCAGGCATTCATGTATCAAGTAAAATCGTTGTTATAACATCTTTAATGACATGTCATGTCAACGTAAAAACATGTTAAGCAAATAAACCACACACATCCAATATTTTGGAAAACAAAGCAAAGTCAATAAAGGCTACCAACGAAGGAGCACACAAGTAGTAAAGAACATCTAGAGAGATTCAAGCGGCATGAGAGAAAGACAAATAAAAATAGTAGTGAAAATGCTAAGTTAAAAATACATCTATTACATATGTTATTTTAAACAACCGATGTAATAAGTCTGCGTCAAAATGTATTTTTTAATTGGATTATACAACGTCACTTTCTACATCGATTGAAGCTCAACAGATATACAAAGTCACTTTATTACATCGGTTGGAGTAACAACCGATATAATAAGTGACGCGCTTAATTGCCTTTTCATAATTTTTTTGTGAGGTTTTTATGGATTATTTTCTACATCGATTGTATGTAACAACCGATGTAATATGTTCTCATTTAATTATAAAATTATCAACATATTTTTTTTTACAACAATTTTCTTCTAACCAACGTTGAATCCTGTTGTAAAATGTCATTTTTCTAGTAATGCATTTTTCTAGTTTTCTTGAGTTTTTCTCCTTCATGTTGTCTTTGTGAACAAATAAATAAGATATAACCTTATTTATGTTATTCAATATATACAAATATGCTTATAATACTACTTCATGAGATTTGTTTACCATTTTGAGAACTCATGCACCTACTTATAAAACAGCTTATGATTTAATCATACCTGATTTGCTTTTGTCATATATTTCCAACAAAACTCAATACTTTCTTTAATATTCTTTCAGTCATTGGAATTTTTGGACGATATTAATTCCTAATATACTTTTCAAAATTTTCATATAACGTCATTTAAAAATCTAATTAATGTAACTCAATATTAACACTTTACAATTTATTTCCACGTTAAATCAATCCCAATTTGTCTGGAAGACTTTTTAAGAGGATAATATACATAATATAATATAATATAATATAATATAATATAAAGTATTAAAGAAAGATAAATCTAGGCCTCTTAAATTGAAAAGGCAACACGGAAAACGGCTTTTGTTTTGAAAATCAAATAGTCTATTTTATTTGAGTAAATAAGTTGGATTGTGTTTTTTCTAATTGGTCAAAAGTTATTTCTACGAGTTATGAGATAATTATTTTTACTTAGAAGTAAAAACCTAATTTCTGTCATAATGGTACAGCCGCAAAATTTATTACTAAAAAGTATAAAAATTTAGTCCTTGCAAGTTTTTTTATGTATATACAATTTAACAGTCAAATTTGTTAATGGTAAAAGAATTGTATATGCGCTAACCATTTCGAATAAAATTGTATATCCAGTTATATATTATAGAGAAATATATTTTGATTATCTAAATTAGATAAACCTTCACAACTACATAATTTTATGAAACATAAAACAAAGGCGTTATGTTTTTAAAAGGTTTTATAGGCTAAATGGCTATAAAAGTATAATAAAAAATAATACAGGGAAATACATGGTCAACGTTCATTTTTATGATGATTCGTGCCACTTAATTAGACCATCCATCCCTAGAAAAATAAAGACGCCTCCCATAGTTTTGACTGCTTCAACTAATTGCATGTTCTTGCGTACTCTTTTCCCTATAAATCCCACCTTCGTTGTACCACTACCAAACATTAACGTTCTGATCAATTTCTGCATAATCATTTCTGACAACAAGGGAAAATAATCTTTAATTTGGTCTTATTCATGGCTCTTTCAGTTACTGGTTTCATGCACATGCCACTGCTGCCAAAGTCCAACTCTAGCGCACAAAAACCTATGAAGTTGACCATGTAAGTGTTTGATATATATCAGAGATTTCTCTTAAATCTTACACATCAATTAATTCAAGAGTATGCACATTTTTCCAATAATCATGTAATAAGATTATGCCAATATTTTCATCCAGTTTGTTTTGTTGCCTCAAAAACTGTTCTCTAGTTAATTCAAGTATATGGTTAGGACTAACTTGAATTTGACTATACTAACAAACATGTGCATATTCGTTGCTTCTTTGAATGTCAGAGCATACGCTTGCAACAATAATGATTCAAAGGAAGCAGAAAGGAGATGGAGTGTTCTAGAAACCAAAAGAAGACATGATGGAGATAAAGAAAGTGATCTTCAAACAAGTAGTGTAAGGTTATTCAAAATCACAACAACCGAAAGAAGAGGAAGTGTTCCACAAAGAAGCAAAAACCAAGACGGAGGGAGATGCTGCGATCCACAAACAAACAGTGTAAGGTTATTCAAAAGCACAACAACTGAAAGGAGGGGAAAGTTCTTCTTCTACAAACGAAAATAAAACACGACGAGGGCAACTCAAAACTCAAAAGCACAACCAATAGTCTTCAAACTGAGAACATTTTAGTTAGCACCCTGCAATGAAGACGTGAAGAGAATGGAAAGAATTGGTGAAAAAATGTTTAAGCTGAAATAAGTAAGAATTGGGTCTTCTTTACAGATAGCAAATTATTTATGACTTATGAGATGTGTTTACTTTTATTTTCTTAAATCAAATTTGATTTTCTTGTTATCTCAAACAACTGTAATCATGTAATGATGAAAGGCTAACTTTTGTTGCATTATTTACTTGTATATATTAGAGTTAACGGATGATTTACAATTTATATCTTTTTAATATTAAATACATTAATTATTGTTCATAGTGGAAAATGAAACATCTTTTGAACCCACTATTGGAAGGATTAAATTATTGTGCTAAGCTGTGACCTTTGAGGAACTTCGAAAAGATTATGAGTTTTTAATTTGAATGAGGGTAGTACCGGACCGAATAGAGGTCCATTTATTGAAAAAAAAAATTAAGCTTAAGTCACTAAGAAATTAAATAACGATAATAATATAAAGATGGATAATAAGTATGTGATATAAATGTCACTCTTTTGGTGGCGACATTCTTATATATTTGAATAATAGGATAACAATCAATAAGATAATTAAAAAATAAATAATTCTGTTGTTCTATTACATATAATGAACAATTTATAAAAGATTATAGTATATTTTTACACATTAAGCATATCAATAGACTTTGGTAGATAACTAATTAATTGTACGGTTAAAAAATAGTTTATATTTTAGGGAATAGAACTCGCGTATGACCAAAATGAGAGACAAACTATCATTTCACCTTTAAGCAAACAAGTTCTGAAAATTTGAACATATGTGAATAAGTTGTGGATGAAGGATGAGTGATATATAAACACTTTCACCGCCAAAAGACTTTCTGCTCATAAAAAAAATAAATTTTTAAAAGATTCTTTAATATTTAAGTAAGTGAAAAAATAATAATAGTAAAACTATTACAAATAACATTTATGAGTATGAGATGATATTCACTTTAATTGAGACGTTATTATATGAACTTCTAGAGAGTTCTTATTAACACGATAATAAATAAATTATAATATTTTTTTAAGATTTTTTGAAATTCACATTATATTGGAGATCAAAAAAAATAGTTATTGGTATATGAGTTCTAGAAACTGATTTATTTAAAGATTATTAGTAAAATTATCACGTAACTTTAGTTGATAATTGATATGAAAATATTTTCAAGATACTCGATAAAGAAAAGGTACACCTACTCTTGAGATTAAATCATTTTCACTACAACAAAATAGCTAGTTAGAGACTAACTTTTAGCTACCAAATGAAATGGTTGCTAATTGTGACTAAAATAGTCACCAAATTAAATTTTAGTTGTTAAATAACTACAAAATAGAAGTAATAGTTGAATCTAGTGACCAATTAGGTTAAGATGATTGATATCTAACATTAGCTATCAAGGTTTTAGTGACCTATGCTATTAGATTCTAAATTGGTATCTAATTAAGTTAGAGACTAATTTAGAATCTAATGGTATTGGTCACAAAATCTTAGTAGTTAATGACAGATACTAATTATCTTGACTTAATTAGTCACTAAATTCAATCATTACTTCTCTTTTGTAGTTATTTAACAACTAAAACCAAAATCTAATTTAGTAACTATTTTGGTTACAATTAACAACCATTTCATTTGATAGTTAAAAATTGGTCTCTAAATAGTTTTTTTTCTTATAGTGTTCTCTTTTTAAAGGATGAACAAGCCTTGCCATTTCGTAAGATTTTTAAGCTTGATTTTTTAAAGTGTAACTTTTAGATCTTTTTTTTTTTTTTTTTTTTTTTTATTTTTTTTTATTTTTATTTTTTAAAATTTTTCTTTTTATTTTTTTTTTTTTTTTTTTTTTTTCTAAAGTACAAGATTAGTATTTCAAGATTAGTATTTCAAGCTTAAATTTGAGTATTTGTTTATAAAACTCAAGCACATTATTATTTAATGTTTAATATAACAAGAATTTTTCAATTTACTTATACAAATTTTTATTTGGAGATAAATTTAATATTACTTATCGATATATTTCATAAGAATTTTATTTATAGATTTTATTTAAAAAATATTTATAAGTAATTATATATAAATTTAATCTATAAATTAATTTAATACTACATATGAAATTTACCTACATTATATATGAAAAAATCTGTAGGTAATTTGGAGATATAAATCCGTAAGTAATTTACTTCTACATCCAAATCTATAAATAATTATGTATAGATTAAAATCTATATGTAATTACTTACTATTTTTCTGTAAATATTATTAATAATTAATTTTATTAAAATTAAAATTAAAATTATTATTATTATTATAATTAACATTATTAATAATAAAAATACTAATATTATTATTACAGTTAATTAATATTATTACTATTAATAATTATTATTAACATTATTAATATTACTAATATTATTATTAGTATCATTAATAATAATAATAATATTATAATTATCATTAATATTGTTAATAATATTATTATCATTATTATTTTTAATATTAATATTAACATTATTGTTAATAAAAATATCAATATTATTAATAATATATTATTAGTATAATTATTAATATTATTTTTTATATTACTTTTATTAATATTATATTTAATATTATTATTAATGATGTTAATATTATGATGAATATTATTATTATTATTATTATTATTTTAATATTGTTAATATTATTAATATTATATTTACTACTAATAATAATAATAATAATTTTGTTGGTATAGTGACTGTAACTGATGTATGTATAACTTAAAGTCCTCGGCTCTAAGCTTAAAAGTACTTTTAACTTTAATTATAATTATAATGTTTCACTCCAATTAGTAAGAATCACGGAGTGTTAAATTTTCTCTTTTTTATTTATATTAACGGTTATACGTTTGTTTTATTAACTTTTTATTTATTTTTATTATATATCAGTTTATTTCATTTATTTTTACATTTGTATTATTTAATTTATTCTAATAATAAATTTGTCCTTTTTTATTTTGTATTTTTATTTGTATTATTAGACTTTTTACTTTAATTTTTTATTCAGAAAATAACTTGAGCTAAATGTAATTATAACTATTTAGGGTTTAGGGTTTGACAAGTGCTGAACCCTTCATGAATTTCCCCTAAAACCTTAGCATGTGTCCTTTTAGAGGAATGGGAGTGCAAAAATGCAGATGCTCCGTTTTGGATTCTGTGTTTTCGTTGACTGCTGTGTGCCATGTTTCATCTTGTATTTTATTGGAGTGGTTGGATACATTTGCAATTAGATTTGAGCCTCCTTTTCCCACAGCATGCGAATTAGGAGAAAATTCCATTTTCTTTTCAAAAAAGGAGGCTTTGTGATTTTATTATTTGCCACCTACTTTTTATATATGTCCTGTGTTTAGAAAAACCTGGGTTCATTAGACTGGTTTAGTATTTTTGTTATTTGACACTTCCCTCTTATATCTGCACCGTGTCTTTAAAAACCTGAGCCCATTCAGCTGGTTCAATATTTTTGTTTTTCTAGCCCCTCTTTTTCATATATATACATCACCTTCTTTAAAATGTTTGTACATATTCCACTGGTCGAACAATTTTACTATTTGCTCTCTTCTCTTTTATTTATACACATCCATCCACTTTTGTTTTCTTTTAAAGAAAAATAATAAATATTGTAAAATTCAAATTTTTAAAAATAATCACTTGAAATATTTTTATATATTGTTTTCTTCTTCAAAAAATAAAAAAAAACTTTTAAAATAAAATTAATGCAAATAGTCAACTATATCGGTATATAGTTTACACTATTATCCGTTAACTATAGGATTCTTAAGCAGTATTAAAATAGTTATTCACTATCTTTTACTCTAATTATCGTGAATTATAAAAAATAAAAACTCTAAAAATTTTAAAATTTTAAAAATTAAAAATATTAACACAACAATAAATATTTTTTTCTATTCATAATTATACCAATTTTGATTTTTTCATTATGAAGACGTAAGAGAAAAATCAATCTTTGTCAAATTCAAAATAAAAACTTTAGAAATATTTTATTTATTTTTACTTACATTTCTGATTCTTTCTGAAAAAATAAATAAATATTCATAAAATTACATATTATTTTATACATTTAATTGAAAGTGTGATTTTAGGATAGACAATGTAAGGTGCTAACATCTTCTGGACATGTAAATGACTCTTACACTCTAAATTTGTTTTTACAAAAAAGTTCCTCCTTTAAAAAGAAATTAAAAAAAAAAAAAAAACTCTTGTAAAATTTTCTTACAAAACAATTTCTGCTGTTGCATTTGTAGTAAATTACTTAAGATGTCCACTCTCTCGTAGTTATTAATGATAACTATCATATTTCAAAGTATTTGGAGTAATGTGTGTAATTTTCAACTTTTAGATGAATCCAAAACACAGATTCTTCTTGTTATTATGATATCTGATGACACTCACGGACGTACTTTAAAGTTATTAGAATCAAATTCTTATTTTGGTATGCAACCTGCACCGGTGACACTTTTAACGCAGGTATGTCTTTTGATGTCTCTTTGGAAAATTCTATTTGGATAAACTCTTCATTTTGTTATTTGCATAAAAATTGTTTACAATTAATCCTTATCATGTAGTAAAGCTATAAGGGTATCAAGAATTTTTTTCCTTTTGGACCAAATTGAAAAACGAAAAAAATGGTGTGAAGTAGTTGCTAAGTCCAATATTATTATAACTTTGACAAACCTCAGGGATCCATTTGTAAAGTTCTTTTTCATGTTGGAACTAAAAGAAATAGACTTTTCATTGAGGAACTAAATTGAAAAAATAACATTTGATGCTTTTTTAATTAATTCTTAACCTTGTAATTCAGGAAAAAGTTGCATGCTTGGAAGATAATGAAGCCAAATTTGCATTGGAACAACAAAACAAGTAGAAAATTCAGGTAGTGATATCCAGGAGTATGATTGTGACTAGGAAGTTTATTTAGCAAAAGGTAAAGAATGAAATACATTCTGTTAACCTCATAGTTATATTTTCTATTGACCATTTCTCATGGGCATGGTGATGTGCCTTCACTTCTTTATTCAAGCGGGATTCTGAACGTATGGTATGACTTGAACAGTCCATTTATCATTTCTTATCAGCTTGTGTGTCATCAATTTCATATTTTAAAGAATACTCTGAATAAATTTGGGCACACCCAAAAAAACAATTAAGTAAAACTTTCAAATCTGTAAATTGATGGGATTGTATTATGGAAATCCAAGAAATTAGAAGCGCAAAGGGTATACTTCTAACATAGACTTATACATTTATAATTTTATATAATGATTTTCATTTTCAGGTATGATGTTGGGTTGAAATAGCTTCTATTTTTTCAAGATACAAATGGACTTCTGTTATAAGATTTGTTTTTTTGGCATTTGAGATACTTTCTGAGTTCAGATTCAAATATCATTATATTTTAAATATTCTATAATATGAATGAAAAAATATCACATTAGTATATATATATATATATATATATATATATATATATATATATATATATATATATATATATATATATATATATATATATAAACAGTTTCTCTGCCTATTAATCAACCATAAAAAGTATATTATATTTTTTTTAAAAGAACAATAATCATGACTCAGGATGATTAATAACCTATAAAGAATTCTAAAATTTAAGAAGGAGACCGGAAGAGAGATAGAGAGAGAATACAATACAAAAAAGAGGTTACACCACGACACTCCTTTTTCTTATTTTTATTATCTTTAAATCACATAGTCATCCTAATTTTAGTTGGGTATCTTCTTTCTTTTTTTCTCACTTTTACGCGTGTCTCATCTTTTTGTTCCATGTGTTAGGTGTTCCTTGCCTACATACAATCGACTTTGATTCTTCCTCTTTGTTGCTTGGTCTTTCAGTCTCTTTTGCCTTTGCCCTTGAGTCTCTTACAAATCCTCCTCTATTGAAACCAACCTTATCCTCAAGGTTGAAATTTAGGTAATGTTTTTGTATCACTGCTACATCTTCTCAAGTTGCTTTCATTTCAAGCATACCTTCCATCTGGAGAAACACTTGCAATATCTGCTATCTATTTTTTAAAATCACCTGATAATCCCTCACCTTTATATATAGGGTGAAGTAATGGACCTTTTTCATTGGTCAACAACAATAATGGAATGTAAGGTTGTGATACATCTCCTTTAACTCCTTTAAATTGTTTCAGGGCAGATACGTGAAACACGACAAGGATCATTGCAGCATTAGGTAATTTGAGTTTATAAGCATCGTTCCTATTCTCTCTATTTTCTCAAATGGTCCAAAATATCTCATTGCCAGCTTTTGATTGTTCCTTAAAACAAATGAGTGTTGCCTATATGGTTGTAAATTAACCAAAACTAAGTCACTTATGGCGAATTCCAAATGTCTTTTATTCTTATTAGCTTATTTTTTCATATATATTCAAACTCTTTCTAAATTTTTCTTCAATTGATCCAGTAGAACATTCCTTTATTTTATAACTCCTTGATTAAAGAAGGGTTCGAATCATCAGCATTGTATCTTGTCAAGGTAGACGGGTCCCTACCATATATTGCCTTGAAGGGAGTCATCCCTAGACTGATATGAAAAGTAGTGTTATTCCAGTATTCTGTCCAAGCCAGCACTTTGGACCAGTTCTTTGGATTCTGAGATGTAAGGTATTTGAGATGCATTTCTACGCATGTGTTTAGTACCTCTGATTGACCATCAGATTGAGGATGGTAAGCCGAAGACATCACTAAGGAAGTGTCCTAGAATTTGAATAAATGCTGCCAAAATTGACTAGTGAATACTTTATTTTTGTCTGGAACTATAGATTTAGGCATTCCATGAAGTTTGACGATATTCTACATAAACACCTCAGCCACCATTCTACTATTATAATATGTTTTCAAAGTAGCAAAGTGACCATATTTTGACAATCGGTCCACCACCATCATAATTACTGTGAAACCAAGTGAATTTGGCAACCTTATTATAAAATCCATGGCTACATCCTTCCAGATTTGAACTGGTATCGGTAATGGCTGCAGCAACCATACAGGAGACACATTCTCAAATTTTGCTTGTTGACAAACCAAGCAATGTTGCATAAACTTACTGACATCAACATTCATACCCTTCCAATAAAACCCCTTTTTGATTTTGTCTAATGTTCTTTGAATTCGAGCATGGGCCCCACTAGAGATGCATGTTCTTTGTGGCTTGTGATTTCTGATTGAAATTCGAGGTATTGGCTTTGGGTTTAGTTAAGTATTTTTCTTCATACAACTTGGCCAAAGAAACACATTTGATCAGTATCGTTGGGGTTTGAGCAATTACATCACGTCTAATGTCAGGTTTCAATCCTCCAATAAAGCAATCCAATAATGCTTCACTCATAACACATTGGATTCCATTTGCCATAGCATTAAACTGAACATAATACTTATGCACATATGCAATCTGAGTTAGTTTAAACAACTGTAGCTGTGGATACTCAAAAGGTGACGGGATGAATTCCATTTCTAGTGCTCTAGTAAATTCTATCTAAGAACACAATAGATTTGTGCGAGTCAACATTTGATACCATGGAACCACTTCTTTATCTAAATGGATCACAACTATGATTAGACATCGATCATCAGGGGTTTGATAATAACTAAAAAACTGTTCAGCCTTAAAGATCCACTAAAAGACATCAGAGCCATCAAATCTAAGGAAATACAGTTTAACATTTCGAACCTGTATTTTGTTTCAAAAGTTGATCCAAAGCTAATTCTATCGTTTCAAAGTGAGAAACTGCTTATCACGCGATTCCATGAGCTCTAACAACTTTTCTACATCAGATGAGAGTTCCTTCATTTGTGTATTTTTCGCCATAAAGATAATGAAAACACCAATGATAGCGGAGAATGATCTCAATGCTGCCTTGTATTATTCTCATCATATGGTTTTCTTTCAAGAAAGTAAATTAGAATGATAACAGAGTAAAATTCAAGGAAAAGAGAAAAGGAACAAAGAAATTATACACAACTCCCAAAAAATCATTCCACACAAGGAGAGAGAATCATAATCAATCCTTCTATATATTATCACTCCTAACATAACTTTAATACTACTTGCTAGACCAATCATATTCATTTAGCCTAGAGTTAATTATTTTGGTTCTAGAACTTTTTTTTTTTTTATGCAAAGATCAGTAGTCAGTGACTTTTTTCCTACAAGTGCACATAATTTCATCTCACGTATGACCCCTCTCAATTGATTATTTCAATTTGAAGTGAAATCAAATTGTTTGCTTTACTTAGAATGTCATTGTGGGAGATTCTCCAGTGCTAGTATTAACATGGACTTGAATATAGGTCAAAATATGGTAAAACCAAATTTAAGTATAAGATAATAAGTATATACAGATAATAAATAAAACCAACCCATTTGAGAAAATTGCAAAAGAAGAATAATCACTTTAGTCAAGATTATGCGTGAATTCAAAAGTAGGAATTAAATTAAATAATTGCCAACAACCAAGGTACTCCTCTATCAAATTGGTATTATTCTTAGTCGTTAGTAATAATTTTACATTCATAATGGTCCTTGATATGTATAAATACTCAGATCCTTACATATTTATAAATGTAAGTAAAAAGAACTAAAACTACACTACAAGAAAACACTCCGGTAGCTGCAAGAAGAATGTGTGGACCAAACCCACGCTGAAATACAACAACCCACGCAAAGTGGGAAAAAATTTAAAAATAAAAAATAAATCAAAGCGTGGATCCAGCCCACGCACTACCCATGCACAGAAAAGTATTTATAATTAAATAAATGTAGACAGCGTGGGCCTAACGCACACAAAATTTGAAAAAAAATAAAAAATAAAATAAAATTATGCGGCAATGAGACCCACACATAATAATATTTTAATAATTAATTAATTACAGGATGCGTGGGCTTGACCCACGCAGAACAGAAAAGAAAATTTAAAAAAAAATGCAGCGAGGGTTTGGCCCAAAAAAAAAAAGTAGGTAGCGTGGGTTAGACCCACACAATGCAAAAAATAAAATAAAATAAAATAAAATCAGCATGAATTTAACCCACGCAAGAGTGAAAAAAAATTTAAAAAATATAATTTTTTATGAATGACCTAAATAAAATATTTAATTTTGTAATTAAAAAAATAGTATAGTTAATTTATTTTTAATTTATAATAATAATTGTAGTTTTATAAGAGTGAATTTAATAATAGAAAAAGAAAATAATATAAAACGTATGTATGTATGAAATTAAAAAAATTAAATTATTTTGTATAAAATTATTTATAAAAATGTTTAATTTTGAAAAATAAATTGTTAAAAAATTGAAAAAGAATACTAAAAATTATAATAGAAAAAATTTTGTAAATAAAATAATAAGTTAAAAAGTAAATGTGAACTGTGTAATTAAATTGGGTTTAAGAACTCGACTTTAGGCCTAAGAATGAATTAATAAATTGAACTTGAGAGTGTCAATTTGGCTTGAGACTCATTAGTGGGTGTTAATATCATATTAGGTTGTGTTTAATAAATGTGATGACTTGTGTAATTAAATTGAGCTTAAGAATAACCATTAAGCTTTAGGCTTGCTTTAGTTTTAGTTTATGTTAACACAAAAGGTTTAATATTTTATATTTATACTTTAAATTTTTATCATGTATCTTTTAAATGTATCTATTTAAATACATTTAAAAAACAAAAATAACAATATATATATATCACTATGTATGCCAGCACTATAATGTATAACGAAATGAAATATTTTTTTAACAAATAATAAATACTTCTTTAATAGTGAAATGTTTGACTTGGTTAAATACATGAATATAATTCAATATCTCAATGTAGTAAAAAAATCTATATTTCTAATACTATTAAAATAGGATTAAAGTGATTTGTTGACTTGACATAAGATTATGTGATTTTGTGTAATAATCATGTATTACACCGACATATACTAATTTTATTTTTCTTTTATATAAGCATTGTTTCATAAATTATATACGATAAGGAGTCAATTCATTTCTAATCAATTTGAAAGGCACGTTTGAACCGAGGTTGGTATGTAAATAATATATTACCGATGTTGTTATATAAATAATATATTGTAGAAAAAAAAAATAAAGTTTTGGTTCCTATATCTTTCATAAAGGTTAGTTTTAATTCTTATATCTTTAAATTAACAAACTTGTTCTCGAACTTAAAAAAAATATGTTAATTTATTAATTTTTTCAACTTTGTAACAAATACAATATAATTTTCTCTAATTTAACCTAGAGTAACATACTGGTATTTGAAGTAACACTGGAGGTCATCAATTATAAAACATGTAAGGGTGAACAAAATTTTTAGGTAATTGTACATTTATCCATAAAAATTAAACTAATTATATGGTTGTCATTTATCCATAAAAATTAATAAAAAAAGCTTTTAAATTACTTTTTGTTATAATTTTAACTATATTTTAAAATCATAACACTTGATTTTTGATAATTATACATAAAAAATTACTAAAAAAATGTACTTAATGCATTAAAAAATAAAACTTTTTCTATTAACTAATTTTAATATCCGTATTAACTAGTAGAAATAAATTGTGAGGTCCATAAAAAAACTATTACACAATTTATTTTATATCATATTATACAAAATTAATTATTTTATACAAATTATGACCATGACTATAACAATGAACGAATTTGCTATAATGTTTTACCGATTTTAGAAATATATGATTTTATCGGTAAGTGGAAAAATTTACTCTTATGACACAATATTTTAAGAAATAAATTAAAAATTATATATTTAAGAAAATTAATATATTTAAAGAAAGTTAGCGTGGGTTTAACCCAAGCACAACCCACTCATATTAGTTTATAAAATTCCCAAATTTTTCAGATCCATGCGCGTTCGTCTTCACCATTTTTCCAAAAACTTCAGCTCTTAAGTCCTAAAAGCCACCATGCTACCTGTGTCGTCTGATTTCTTCATCATTTTGGTTCAAATTGCATCTTCACTCTATTGTAAGTTTGATTTTGGTTGATTGTTTGGTTTAATTTTTGATTTCGTTTGTTGATTTTTAGTTTTTGGTCGACGTTTGGACGTGCGGTGGTCGGTGTTTGGGCGTGGTCGGTGGTCGACGGTGGTCTGAGCTTCACTACAGGTTAGTTCCACAGTTTGCCCTCTGTTTTGAAAATACTCTATGTATTGCTTTTTGAAACGATGGTGGTATTGTAGTTTGGGAAAGTTTTAATAACCTGTGCCCTGTGTTTTAATAACCTGTGTTGTACAAGAACTAGAAGACATATGGGATAAAACAAACTCCACCTAATAAAATACTAATAATTTACGTATGTGAGGGCTTATCTCACACAACCCTCATGATTGCATTTTAAGCGTGAGTCTAGCCCCCGCAAGCTTTTACAATTTCTGTATGGGTCTGGCCCACGTATACTTTATTATATTTAATTAAGTGTCACCTTGTGTGGGTGTAGTCCACGTAAGGTAGCCTCCACCTGACCAACTCACGTAACCTTAGCTTTGCGTCAACCAACCTAGTGTGGGTCTCTTTCCACGTTATGCCCACACATATGCGTGGTTTTTAGGTGTTTTATATGGGCTTTTGGCCCCACTATTTAATGATTTTCCTGTAATGCTGTGAGGCTGAAAACAAAAACAAAATCTTTCTTTGATAAAACCGAAAAGTTAAAATATTTTTCAAATTTGTCTAAAAGAGTTGTAATTAACGTAGAAATTTGAGAATTCTGACACATACCGTTATTTTCAAATTATCAAGCATTCTCCGAATATAATTTTTAGCCTCTCTATTCTTTTTATTTATAAGTTTTAAATATATATGTAATCAATTAACGTTGTAAACATAATCAATATGCTGGATGATCGACTTATAAGTAAATTGAAGAACTTTTATTTAAATCTTCAAAAATATACTGTGTTAGTTTCTACAACAATAATGATACAATTAAATTTTACTTGACTATAATTTATAGTGTATATAGAATTGCATTGATGCTCCTAAATGTAATTGAATTAATTATCCAGCATTTTCAATTTCGGTTATTACCCACGTGTTATCATCTTTACTACACTCATATGAGGTTTTTGTCCTAAGGCTAAATTTAACATGGCACTCAACTAAAGTTTTCATCCGGTTGTACATTAATTATTTATTCAAAACAGAACCTGCAAACGAGGCTTATGTTTTATTGATAAATGGTTGCCAAGGGAATTTCACCTAAATATTTAACCTATATCTTAACAAATTTAAACTCGTAAATAATAAATATTTCTTCTTTTTATGCCAAAAGCTTTTGAAATTGCAAAGAACTATAAGCGACACAGTCAAAACAAATTATATTATTTATAAGGGTCACAAACACTACCAAACAATCATTCCAAACTTAAAACTCGCCTTTAAGACGATTGTAACAAAGGTTTCACCTCTACGTTGAAAGTCTTCGTTCAACCCTAAGAGACTAATTTCAATTACAAAACTACATCAAAATCAAATATGAACTAAATTTTTTTAATGTACTAAATTACAAAACTACATCAAAATCAAATATAAACTAAAATTTTTTAATGTACTAAATCATAAGCTCACCTTTAGGTTCAAGGTTTTAGCTTCACCAAAGAATCTTTACATTCACCCAAGACAACACTTCTTCTAGTCATGAACACCTTCTCAATCAACATCCACTTCCACATCTTCAACATTATGTACTTTCGAAACAAGTCATCAGTTATTAAGATTTCTCAATGGATAATAATCATTAACACAAACATGGGGATTCTTTACCAACTAACTTCAAAGATGACGAATCACACTTGGAATGACAAAAAGGGGGATTGAGACGCTAAAACTGGCAATTTCGTGCAAAGGGACAAAGTCAAACACCCAAGAAGTTTAATGAATACACCAATGTTTTTGGCTGTGATGATCATATTTTCAATGAGTTCCAAAGATAACCAATTGAGCTAGAAATGACAAAAATAGGGGGACGTTTTAGGGCTTGGATTCAAAATGTAAAGAGAAAACAGAAGATTTGAAATGTTAAAATGTCCTTGTAAGTCCTTTTTTTTTTTTTTTTTTTTTTACATCAGCTAATTAAGTGTCAATTAAGACGATATTGTGTCCAATTCTAATAACGTTCCTTATTTAGGTGAAGCTATTTTTAGCCGCTAATCCACACTTTAATAAACAAAATATTTAAGGTTCATTAATTTGGAGTCAAACAAATTGTTTCATTGACACAAATAATTAATTACCGTCATGCTTTTGACTAACTAATAAATAGTTTGTTGAAGTATAAACTTTAACACAAATTATTTTTTTTTCCTTGCTATAAATGTTACATGTACCATGAAGATATATATAGTACAGGAATATTTAATGGTAAATCTCAAGTTCATAATGTAAGAAATGTTTGGTATGAAAATTTTACAAAGAAATCCTAGGATATATATAAAGTGCTCCCTTACAATATATTTTGATAAATTAATCAACGGCCACTGAATGTTTATTAATTTATTATTACATGGTAACAAATGCTGAGTATGTGGGAAAGCAAGTGCACATGTTTGAATTTCATCTCACGTACGACCCCATTCAATAATTGACTATTTGAATTTGAAGTGAAATCAAGTTGTTTGCTTTACGGAACATGTCATTGTGAGAGATTCTCTAGTGCTAGTATGAACATGGACTTTAATATTGGTCAAAATATGGTAAAACCAAATTTAAATATAAGAAAATATGTATATATAGATAAGAATCAAAACCAATCCATTTGAGCAAATTGCACAAAAGAAGAATAATCACTTTAGTCAAGATTATGCTTGAATTGAAAAGTAGGAACTAAATTAAATAATTGCAAACAATCAAGTAGTTCTTTGTCAAATTGGTATTATTCTAGCTAGTTAGTAATTATTTTACACTCATATTGATCTGTTCGATTATAAATTTTCAGACCATTACATATTTATAAATGTAAGTAAGAAAAATTAAAACTGTGATTCTGAAAATAAAACAAATCTTCTTCTAGCAGTAGAGACTAAAACAAAAAATTAAAATATTTAAAATAAAAAATCTATTTCACCAATACTTATTTCTAAATTATTCAAAAATTTACTCTATAAAATCTAAGGAAATTTGGGAATTCTGACGCACACCATTATTTTCAAATTATATCGAGCATTCTTCGAATATAATTCTTAGCCTGCTCCATACATTTTATTAGAAGTTATATATGTATAACAATTAATGTTGTAAACATAATCAATGTTGGATGATCAGCATGCAAGTAATTAAATTGAAGAACTTTTATTTTATTTATCTTTAAAGAAGATAATTTACTTTCTTTAAATCTTCAAAAATACACTGTTAATTTCTACCACAGTAATGATATAATTAAATGTTATATATATGTATAAATGTATATGTATATATGTATATGTATATATTGGTAAACGAGTTATAAATTATCAAGTTGAGGACATACACAAGTTGTTAGTGTTAAATATTGATACTTAGTCACGCCACCTAATTGGACCATCCATCCCCAGCAAGAAATATAGAGACGCGTTGCATGCTTTGACAACCCAAACACTTCTAACATCCTTTTTGTATATATACTATATAGACACACACTTTCTCCATATAACAAAAACCAAAACACTAACGTTTTGGGCTGTCGCAAACTTCTGAATTATCCGAGAACAAGAGAAAATCAACTTCAATTTTTTTTCATGGCTCCTTCTGATGTTAGCTCCATGCACAAGCCACTGCTTGAAACGTCCGAGTCTAGCACACAAGAACCTACCTCGGAGACCATGTAAGTGTTAGTAAACTTACATTCCTACTAAAATTACATTATTGTCACAAGAATTGTTATTCATCAAGTTGTATTACTTTGCATATTTCGTTGGCATGGTTAATTATATAATTAACTTTAATTAACCACATTTTTTTGCATATCTTTTTTGTAAATATCAGTGAAGAGAGTTGTGAGAACACTGAAACAGAACAAAATGGGATAGAAGGGAGTGATTCTGGAGGACAAAGAAAAATTATACACGATCCAAAAACAGGGAGCAAGCCAGGAACATTCGACGACGGGACAGGAAATGTTATAGTTGAGGATAATGGTGACACTTCTAGTACCAGCGAAGGTGTCACTGACGAGGTTGCAGAAGAGAGTGATTCAGAAGAACAAGAAAAAACACAAAACGATTCAGCAAAAGGAAATGATCCACAAACGTTCGCACAAGGGAACGAAAACGACACTCTTGAAGATGATACTCAAATGGTAAACACTCATTGTACGTGTGAAGATGTCATTGTCGAGGTAGTAATTAAGGAGAGTGATTCAGAAGAACAAGAAAAAACGACCCACACTACTTCTACCTGCCAAAATATTAATGAAGAGGTAATCGGAAAGGAAAAATAAAGAAAACAATACCAAAGACGAAACTGAAAGATCATTCAGTGTCCAATAATTTTCTTAATTTACGCTTATGGTTTCTTGAACTGGTTCATTTGCTATGGATATTTTTGTGTATTGTTGGTAGTTTAGAGAAGTTAGGTTTCCTTTCTCTTTAATAAATGAAACCTTATGGTTATTTGAATAACAGTTAGATGGTGATTGAGCTTTTAGACTATGTAATGTTGTCTTAAGCTTTGTAATGTTCTTTTTCTATAGAGATAATCATATTCTAATTAGTTTTACCCTTTATATATATATATATATATATATATATATATATATTAACATATTTCTTCACAGAGAGAATCATATTCTAATTACGATATTTTAAAAGTACATTGTTCAGTGTAAATAGAAATACATAATTTAAAAGATTCTTTGCTAACGATGAGTCATTATTTTTTTTCTATTTACTTGTCTTTATGTATCTATTTTTATTAGTGATTTGTGTTTAACTGTTTATTATTTTCTCTATTTTACTATTTCGGCTTCATATATCATAAATTCGTAATTTTATTTAATTCAAATTTTTTAAGCTAATTTTATTATTATTTTCAGGATAGATTTTTTTGTTTCGGCTTCATTTATCATAAATTCGTAATTTTATTTAATTTGAATTTTCTGAGCTAATTTATTATTATTTTCAGGATAAATTTGAAATTCTATTGGGCTTGGATATTAATTCTAGAATTGAAGAGGAGCTACTACATTATCAATTTTTATTTTTAGTTTTTATTTATTGGACCAGAATTGAAAGATTTGGGCCATTAGGTTTAGTGTTTACGACTGACCTAGGTCTAGCCGTCTATTAAAGGAGGTGAAGTCAAATGAATTAGATACTCTCGGCTTTTGGGATTCAGTTCATTCTCTCTCTAGAAAAATTGTATTTATTTTCTTTCCTCTGCAATTATATTCTGTTTTTGTTTCAATTCAATTTCGTTCCTTTTTAATTTCATTCCTTTTAATTTCATTCCTTTTTAATTTCGTTCCTTTTTAATTTCGTTTTGCTTTTAATCTTTGTTTGCTTTATTCGAATTTAATGGAAGACTAATTTATAAGGTTATCCTTTTGAGGTTGTTGTTGTGTTATGTTTGCTCTTTTTGTCTCTTGACTCTTCATCAGTCTATTTTTGTGCTTAATGCTTTTACTGGTTCATGCTTAATGTTTTAGTTAATATGAATTTTGTGTCTCTGTTCATACTTAATGGTGTGAGTGACGGGTTGTTGGGATGGAATGAATGATGTATGTGAATGCTTAATTTGTATAAGGAAAACTTGTGTTAATTATCGCTTAGTTAATTAATTCGAGTTGAAATTAGAGTTCAATAAGTTGAGTATGAATTTCTGTATCTTGTGATAAGCGAATTGCAATCTAATCAAGAGGGTAATTTAAATTTCGGTTAAGAAAATCTAATTCGGTTATTGTTTTATTTTTATTTTATTAAATCTAGTTATTTAACAACAACCCCCACCCCCTTTTCTCTTTGTGTGTTTAATCCTTTGACAGGAACTAGGTCCTTCGGAGACGACCTAGGAGTCAATTCCTAGTACTGCATTTAACTGCAATTATTTGACTGGATACGACTTTGATCAAATTTGGCGCCGTTGCCGGGGACCATCGGTTCCTCTCTATTAAGGATAAAGTAGTAAGTGACGAATAAAGTTGTTACTACAGAGTAACTCTAATTTTTGTTTTTGCTTGCTGCATTAATTTTGTTGCGTCGTTTGTTAGGATTTGCTACATAATTATTATTTAAAAAAAAACAAATTTGTTTTTGGGTAAAACTTAAAACGACCATAACTTGTATTTCTTTTTGACTTTTTAAGTTTTATTGTCTTATTTTTTAAAACTTTCTTTTACTAGTTAATTTAGTTATCCTTTGAATTTTGCTCTAAATTTTTGTGTGTTGTCTTTCCATAATTTTAGGGTGTTGCTCACAAATTTTTAGCTTATTTGGACTTCATTTGAGTATACCACTAGTTTTACCTACTTGTATGCTTATGTGTAAATTACATGTTGCATATAGTGCATGACTAGAGGTAACCTAGGAGATCTACAACCCTTTGATACTGAGATAGATAAGCCCTTTCATAGATTAGCTAAGCATTTTTGGAATTTATATTTAGAGTCTTTACCTTTAGATAGTGTTAGTTTAAATAATTCTGAGCATTCTCCTTCTTTGTTTGCAAATTTAAATTTTGTGCACACTGCTGATTCTGATTTTATTCATACTGAGAACAATATAGCTCAACCTCCTCCACCTTGCCCTCGTGAGAGGACTCTTAGGGAGTTGGCTGCACCTTGAGTTCACTTATGAGAGCTTGTGCATTCAGTATCCTGATGAGGATGTTCCATACGTTTTCAAGATTGGACTAATACATTTGTTGCCTAAGTTTAATGGTCTTACAGGTGAATGTCCGCATAAACATCTCAAGGAATTTCATATAGTCTGTTCCACAATGAAGCCTCAAAATATCCTAGAAGACCACATATTCTTGAAGGCAGTCCCACATTCTCTAGAGGGAGCGACGAAGGAGTAACTTTATTACCTTACTCCTAGATCCATCACAGGCTGGGGTGACCTTAAAAGAATGTTTTTGGAGAAATTCTTTCCTGCATCTAGGACCACGACTATCAGAAAATACATATCAGGCATCAAATAGCTTGGTGAAGAGACCTTGTACGAGTATTGGGAGAGATTTAAGAAATTATGTGCAAGTTGTCCTCATCACTAGATTTTTGAGCTACTCCTTCTTTAATATTTTTATGACGGTTTGAACAGCATGGAGAGGAGTATGATTGATGCTGCCAGTGGTGGAGCTCTTAGTGATATGACGCCTGTTGAGGGTAGACATTTGATTGAAAAGATGGCTTCGAATTCTCAGCAATTCAGTGTTAGAAATTATGTCATTGTTGTTAGAGGAGTTCACGATGTGCCTGCTGAATCGTCCATGCATACGAAGCTGGAGAGCAAACTTGATGCTCTTGTGAATTTGGTGACACAACTTGTTGTTAATAAAAAAATCTACATCAGATGCAAGAGTGTGTGGCATCTGCACTTCGAATGATCATTATACAAATTCCTGTCCATCTTTGCAACAACCTGTTGGTTCTAACACTCAGTCTCCACAAGCCTATGTTGTGAACATCTACAACAATAGACCACAACAACAACAAAATTGTGACTTATCCAGCAACAGGTACAATTCGGGTTGGAGAAATCACCCAAATCTTAGATGGTCATACTCTCCACGATCGCAGCTCCAACAATAGTCATAATCTCCTCTCCAAAACTCTGCTGGTCCGAATAGACCTTATATGCCTCCACCCATTCAGCAGCAATATCAGAGACAACAGAATGAAACTCCTGCACCACCAGTTCCTCAACCGTCTACTTCTGAACCTTCATTGGAGGAATTGGTCAGGTAGATGACTCTTCAGAATATGCAATTCCAGCAGGAGACAATAGCTTCTATTCAGAGTTTAACAAAATAGATGGGACAAGCGGCCACTCAACTTAACCAAGCACAGTCACAAAATTCTGATAGATTGCTTCTCAAACTGTGCAGAATCTCAAGAATGTTAGTGTCATCACATTGAGATCAGGTAAACACATTGATGTACCTGCACCTACACCTGCACCTGAACGTGAACTTGAGGAAGATGATAACCTTGTGTCAACACTCAATTTCGTCCGGAAAAATAAAAATTATTTTTGAGAAAAAAAGAAAAAAAAATAAAAGAGTAAAAATAAGAAAATAAACTTTTTAGCATGTGTTATTTAGTTTCTTTGCCATTTAGGATAAATAATAAAGAGAACTTTGGCTTTATAAATAAAGTTTGATTAAATAATAATAAAAAATTAAGATAAAATGAAATTTGTAAAAAAATAATAAAACAACAATAAAATGTGTTGGGTCTGTCTTAAAATAAATTGAATAGAAAAATTAAGTGAACTCAATTTAACAGGTTCATTTATAAAAAATAGTTTTGATCCAGTTTGACAAAAATAAAAAAAGAGATTTTCTGAAGTCCAATTCTAGTTGTCAAAAATAAAAATAAAGTTACTATTACCTCACTTCTCTATTAATTGTGCTTGCCACATAAACAATAATGTTCCCAACTCTTCAGCTCTTCACTGTCTATTTACATTTGTGTAACTTTAGTGCCCTTTCAATTCTTTTAGTTAGTGCTTGACAAATTTTATCTCTCTTGATTAAGGGCTAGGGCTATAAATGCACCCTTTTCAGCCTTCTCTCATGTTAATTGCATTCAGCCCTCATACTTATCACATTCAACCCTCATAGATTCCCCTGTTCATATTTTTTAACTTTAATGGTTTGTTTCTCTTCTTCGTTGCACTCAGATTTATTTCATAATAAAATGTAACCATACAGTCTTAAAAAAGGAGTTATATAGGGGTTGGGGCAATTGATTTTTAATTAAGAACAATGATGCTGAGTTTTACTGTGAGAGATGGATGAATTATCGAACAAAGACATAAGAAAAAGACAAACACAATAGGAGAGAGGGAGTTTTTACAAAACAATAGCATTACAAGTTTCTCAAAGATATATAAATTCAAAAAGGAAATTGCAAAGGAAAAAGGTTAAAGAAAATTCTTCTGGAGATGTTCAACTGGTACGTCTATGTTTGCCTTCATATAATTATATAACTACAATGTGACTTGACGTGTATGTGATAAGCATGTGATTCCATGTTTGCTTGACCTTTGCAAATGTTAGTATCTGTGTTCGTTACCTGCATAATTTATTGCCTGATTGAAATAGGGTTTAGTAAGAGGTAAATATACCTACAAGAGATTACTGCTTTATGCATTTTCTCAAACCAAACCACCAGACAGTTGTCCCACATGATCTCGTGCTCTCTACATTCACCTTAGCAATGCAAAATAAAAATATAATAATAAGACAAAAATAAAAATATAATATAAGATAAAATGAATGTGTTACATTTTATAATTAAATTTCTATTCAATACTGTCGCGACCCCGTCAACGATGGGAATAGCGATCCGAAAGAGAAATAAGAAAAATATAGGGAAAAGAAAGAGATGGAGTCGTCACCATAGTTTATTATGGAAAACTATGGAAAAACCAAGAAAAGGGAAAGGAAATGATCTGCGAACCAAAGATGAGTTCAGGAGTCGGTTACGTGTGGAAAAGGTATTAGCACCTCCACCACGCCTGTCCTAAGACAGTACCTTTAATTAAATGAGCAAAATCAAATGTGGTTTATTAAATGTTTATTTTTCCCAAAAATAAAATACAAATAAGAACAAAAAATAATAATTTTTAAATTAAAGGACCTGACAAGGATTGACCTTGCTCTTACGTATCAACATCCATAATAGGTGAAGAATCAAGGAATACGTAGTTCTAAAGGATAAATGAGTTATTTTGAGAAACTTGATATTTTTTATTCTTTTGAATTTTTATATTTTTATTATTTTTGAAAATTAAACTTCATTATTAGATATAGCTTGACGCGTACGGCCTTTTGATATTCCACACGAAGTTAAAACTTTTCGAATTAAATTCCGTATGACATGTTCGGCCATTTGGATATTTAATCGAAAATTTATTATTATTATTATTTTTTTTAAATAAATCCCGCATGACGCGTACGGTCATTTGAAAATTTAATTAAATCATTTTTAATACTTTACTTTAAAAAAAAAAATGGTGAGACGAAAGAAAAAAAAATCTCAAATTAATAATCTTGGTTTATTAATTAGTGGAATACTAGTCAATCCGAAATTTTCTTGAATGATATTAAAGAAAAGAATATTCTAAAAAAATAAGAAAATACAATCTAGATTTATCTATAAACTAAAATAAAAGTAAAACAAAATCTATAAGTTAATCTAAACTTTTTTTTTAACTAGATAGGCTCAATCTCACATCAAAGCTACATTTAATAGAAAACAACCAGTTCTCTCTCTCCTTAATTTTTTATTCCAATTTAATCTTTATTATTTAGGTGCTGGAAACTAACAAATGGGTAAACCCAACACCGTAGCTACGTTACTTCCAATCCATTTCCTCTTTCTCAATTTAATACCAAATTTAATCAAATTTTGATTTCTCTCTCCAATTCAATTCTTTTCATATTTTTCTTCACATGTCACGTCACCAAACAAAGTATGGGATAAACCCAATTCACAATTTCACATGTTTATTCAAAATCACTCCACTCACTTTCCAATTCACCAACCATTTATTTTTTATTGAAAGAAAATTTAGGTAAGCCCATTGTACTCACGTTTCTTCTTATTCATTCATTCTATATCTATTTTAATTTATGTCACATCATCCTTTGAATTTAATTTTTATTTTCATTTCACATTAAACTAAAAAAACAAAACTAGGCTAAGCCCATTTTTACAACACTGCACCTTATTCACTCTTATCTTTACTTTGCCAATTTTATTCATGATTTCATCTCCTGCATCACTTTCTTTATTTCATATATAGCCTAATCACCTACTCACACCTTGTTTATACTTCCAATGTCTTATTCCTGTTTTGTTTCTTTTATTTACATAAATTTCAATCACCATTCTTAATTAATACCATGCCAAATCCGAAAAGAAATTGGGCCAACCCACAACACGATACCACCTCATTTCACTCTCTACCTCAATTATCCTAAATTTCAATTAAGACTACAAGTAAAAGACAAAAAGAAAGCAGTGGCAGCAACGTCAATCCCCACATTTCTTTAACTTTACTAATTCATACCTATTAATTACTTTTACTCTAGAACTCTAATTAGGGTTTATAATAACTAAAATGTGAAGCGAAAGGGGATAAAGGAACGGCACTGTTGTGTGGCCAAAGTGATGACAACATGGAAGGGTTCCGTGGTTGTGGACGGAAAAGCTGCAGTGGAGGGTAGAGAAGTGTGGCGTGGGGGTTGCAAAGTCATGTTACCTCGCAAACGGAGGTTTTACAGAAACTTCACAATGGTTGAGTTGTGGAGGTGGCACCGAGGTTTGGCGAAGGTAATGGAGGACAACAATCTGGTGAGGGCTTGGGTAAAGAAACCAGTGGCAGCTAGGATATGGAGGAGGCGACGCTGTTTTTTTCTGAGTGAGGATTGGTGGCATGAGATAATGAAGATTGGAAGCGGCAGCACTAGGTTTGTTGTTTAACGACGGCTTGGCTGCCTTTGATGTTTGACGGTGATTGGTAGCGAGAGGGAGAAGGTAAGATGGAGTGTGACGGTGGCAAAGGAACATCAAACCGTAAAAGTGCCACTCGCTATTGTGTGGAAGTGCTGCTTGCTATTAATGAAGAAGGATGGCGGTGCAAAGGAAGCGTGGCTCACCGGAGTTGGACAGTGACTCGGCAGCGATGAAGAGGAACAAAGGCACTTCAATGCGGCACTCGTTCTTCTCCTCTTCTTCCTTTTTTTAGATGATTTAAACAATTTAAGGTTGCTATGATTAATTTCTAGAATTGATTTGGTTTCTATGAGTTTAAATTAGACTCTGCTTGGTATTGATTGAATTTCTGAACTAAGTTTATATGCATATTTATTGTCTTGCAATGTATATGGAAACACAATGCAAGAACTGCATTCAGAATACATAATCATTCAGAGTACAAAGTACATAATTACATCCGTGAAAAAGAACGAGATAATTAAAATTAGTGCATAGAAACATAACCAGATCAGTGCAGCAATGAATAAAAATCACAATCAGAACAACGATGAACAGAATCACAATCACAACAGACCAATGCAGCAATGAACAATAATCCCGATACCTCTTGAAGTTTGGTACAATCTACTTTTCTTTGGTCTCTTCTTTCTTCTCCTTCTCTAGATTCCCAACTTCTCAACAAGTTTATGGCTCTTGAATCTCAAAAAGAAAGTTATGAGTCAACTCCAGACCCTCTTGTTTCTTTCTCCGCTTCCGATTTCAAGAACTTTTTTCTGATCCCCCCCACAATGACGAAACCGTGACCCCTCTTATGCAGAATGTTTTTCCTTCTATTTTTCCTTGCTCACCCATTACATGCTTCGAATCCGTTATTCCATCATCATTCTTCTCTTTTACTCACCAAATCCTCTCCATTCCTAACTCATTAACTTTAAGAAAAACTCCTAGCTTGCCACGTAGCAAGTAATTTTTATTTTTTTCATTTTTTGAATTTTTGAATTTCAAAATTATTTTGAAATTATTTGAATTTTATTTTACCCACTCACTTTTTTCAATTTTAATTAATTCTAATTAATCATTCATTTTTTTCTTCCTTTATTAAAATTAAAAAAAACATTTTCTTTTTAACAAGAATTTTTAATCAATTTGATTTAATTAAATTTTTTTATTAAAGCATCTATAAAATTATAAATAAATCATTTATTAATAAAAATTTTATCGGTAGATTTTTACCCGGACAAAATTGTGTATTGACAAATACTAATATTTGTTATTTTATATGTTTATGTTGATATTGTATTTTATTTTTTATAAAAATATTTAATTTTGAAAAATAAAGTACAAAAACCTGTTTTAATAATAAAAAAAATATAAACAAAATTATGAAATTTCAAAAAAGTAAAAATTGTTTTTTTTATAACAATAAAAAATAAGTTTTCACAAAATAAAAAATAGCAAAAATATAAAGGCTTCTAAAAATAATAAAAAAAGTAGTTTAACAAAACATTTTTGTAAAATATAAAACAATCCTAAAAAAGATAAAAATCTCAAAAATTAAAATATATAACAAACACTCTCAAAAAACTTCTCAAATTAGAACTACCTGATCCCTGATTTTCCTTTGGAAATACGTAGTACCCAAGTCAACCCTTATGGGGTTCAAAAATAAAAAATAAAAATTTGTCTTTGTTATTATTTTGTTTGCTTATTGTTCATTCTTAATTTGTATTTTTGTAAATATATATTTATTTTTATTTGCTGTAATTACTATTTTTAAGGAAAAATAACATTTTGTAAAGCCACACTTATTTCTATTCATTTAATTAAAGGTACCGTCTTATGACGGGCGTTGTGGGGGTGTTAATACCTTCCCCACACGTAACCAACACCCGAATCTTGAATATGGTTAGTAGGCATTTTTACTTTTTTGGTTTTTTTATAGTTTTCCCTATAAGCTATAGTGGCGACTTCATTATCAATTTAAATATTTTTAAAAATAAATTTGTAATTGTCCTATCGTGATCTGGTTGCGACAAATGGCGACTCCACTGAGGACATTTCAGATAGTCAGGCCAATATAATTAATTGGATAAAATTTGTGTGGTTTTCTAATGTTTTTTTTTCTTTTCTGTTTATTACTTTTGTAAATAATATTTGTTGTTATTTATATTTGTGTATATATTGTTTATATTTTTTTAGGACTATTTATGTTCATATATCATGTTTTTACTTTTGTATATATTGCATGCTATATATTTTAATTTGTAGCTCAAGAATGTATAAATACTTGAAATATTGAACCCTAGAGTAGAAGACATGTTATATCTGCATGGGAATCTTTTGGCTATTTTGCAGGTGGGTTTTGGGTTTGCATTTTTTTTCCTTCACACACATTTTATTTGCATATCATGAGTAGGGCCCTATACCCGGGTTTGTGAAGGTGTCACGTAGCAAGATTGGGGGATGTACTTCCTTTCCTGGTCGTTGTGAAAGCTCCAACAAGAGTCTGTCATCATTACTGACTGATATGGATGTGAGGTTAAGTGGGACATGACTCTAGTGACCTTTAATAGAAATTAGGACAAAGCTGTGTGAGGTCATGTAAAAATCCTAGAACTCTACCCATTAGGTAAAACCATAATTAGGGCACTAAGGGAGACCTTTTACAGCTCAATTATTCACTGTCGTTCATTATACAAGTATGAAAAATTAAAAAAAAATATCAATCTCATCTTGTTTTCCTTGCATACAATACACTTGTTTTAAATCAATATCATTTTTTAAACAAAATTTGTGAGAGTGGTCAATATCCAATTATGACTCACTTCTCTTTCCTGAGAGTTTATATACTTTCAACACTTTAAAGAGAGATTTCTTTCTATTCATATGCATTAATTTCATTTTTTTCACATACTTTTTGTTTAAAAAAAATAAATTTTTGGAAAATTAAAAATAAAAATATTAATCTATGTATCACATATTCTCTATTTAAAAAAACAAAAATGGATTTAAAAAAAAAAACTACTCTCATGCATGACATTTTTTTTTCTAAAAAGTAATAATAATAAAAAAAATTATACAAAATAAAAACTATTAGTCTCATTTTGCATTCATATTACATACCATACCTTTTAGGATTTGAAAAATAAAAAATATTAAACATTTTTGTCTCATATTCTCTTTCTTTTTAAAAAATTACTAATCTCATTTTGTATAGTATATTTTCATTTTTTTAAAAAAATGATTTTGAGAAATTAAAAAAAACATTAATCTAATTTTTCTATTGCATATTTTTATTTTATTTCTAAAATATGATTTTGGGAAATAGAAGTAAGAAAAACATTAAACATTTTTTTCCTCACATACATTAGATACATTTTAGGATTTGAAAACTAAAAAATATTAAACATTTTATGTGTCACATACATTGCATATTCTTTTTTTTTTAATTTTTGAGAATAAAAAACATCAATCTCATTTTGCATTGCATATTTTCATTCCTTTTTTAAAAAATTGATTTTGAAAAATAAAAATAAAAAAAAATTAAACATTTTTCTAGCATGCATTACATACTTTCTAAAATTTGAAAAAAAATATGAAGATTTTTTGTCTCATGCATCGTATATTTTCTTTCTTCTAAAGAAATGATTAATCTCATTTTGCATTGCATATTTCCTATTTTCTAAAAAATGATTTTAGAGAAATAAAAAAATAAAAAATATTAAATATTTTTGCTGACATGCATTACATATTTTATTTTTCAGATCAATCAAAAATATATTTCTCATACATTCTTACATACATCCATTTATGCAATATATATATATATATATATATATATATATATATATATATATATATATATATTTTCATTCATTCATACCTTCTCATGCTATAAAAAAAAGACTTTTTCATGCATCATACATCCATTCTCATCTAAAGTTTCATACACTATTCATGTACTCCCATGTAAATAGCATACATACATTATAAAAAAAAATTCAAATAGAGTCAATGCATCTTCGTAGCCTCATGCATTTATGCATTTTCAAAGTTTTATTCAAAAAAGCAAAGAAAAAAAAGTATGAGATTCATTTTCATATTTTATAGATTTAATAAATGCAACTTCCATTCAATAAACAAAAATAAAAAATATTTATTTTCATCATGCATTCATTTATGTCTTTTCATAAGAATTCTCAAATAAATTTCATGCATATGTTCATGCACTCCCATTGCACTTATACATTTCTTTTTTTCGAAAAAAAATGTTGACATCAAATAAAAAAATTAGTTATTCATTTTTTTTTTAAAAAAAAATTATACCTTCTAAAAAAACAAAAGAGAAATTTCATTCCTAAATACATTTTCTTAAAAATTTCATGCATAAAAAAATAATAAAAAAAACATCAAAACAAAAAAAATTCAAGAAATAAAAATACAAGTTTTGTGCATTCTCATTCATTAAAAAATAGATTCCTATTCATACATGAAAAAAACGAAATAAAGTTTTTTTATGCATTAGCATATGCATTCTCATTTAAAAAATCAAAAAATATAGTTTTAATGTATTCATCTATGCATTCTCATATTAAAAAAAATTATGCACTCATTCATGCATTTTTAAAAAAATCAAAAAATGAAAAACAAAGTTATATGCATTTTCATATCATCATACATTCAATAAACAAAAATGAAAAATATACATTTTTTACATGCATTTTCATCATACATTATGCATCTTCAAAGGAATTCTCGAATAAAATTTCATGTATATGTTCATGCATTCTCATTGCACTTATGCATTTCTTTTAAATGTTGATATTAAATAATAATAACAAAAAAAATTTCAAAAATAAAATTTCATACCTTCTAAAAAAAGAAAGATAAATAATAAGTTCATGTGTTGATAATGCATTTTCTTAAAAAGAAAAAAACTTTTTCATGCATTCAAATTGCATAGGTCCATATATTTGCATTTAAAAAAATCATAAATGAATTCCTAAAAATTTCACGCATATTAGTTTTGTATTTTTAAGCATCTTTTTCTAATTTACTCCCATAAAAAAATATTAACATGCATACATTATTTAGTTTTGCATGCATCTTATAGTTAGACATGCATCATACTCTAAATAGGTATCATACATTTAGACCTTCATCACACATCTCAACATGCATCACATATCTTAATATACATGATACATTGAAAATACATTGACACGTGCATCATACATCTTCAAAGGCATCCATACTACATTCTATAACATGCTTTTTTCTTAGGAAAAATTTTGAAAATACATTTTAAAAGAAATATAAAATAAAACATAAAGTTTTATACATTTTTCATGCATTCTCATAAAAAAAAGAAAAAATAGTTTTATGCATTCTCTTAAAATCAAAACAAAAAAAATAGTTTTATGCATTCATCTCAATCAAAATAAAGAAAAACAAATAGCAAATAGAATTTTATGAATTCATACATACATTCTCATTTTCAAAAATAAAAAAATAGAGTTTTATACCTAAATTCTCAAAAAAAAAATCGAAAATCAATAATGAAAAATGGAGTTTTATGCATGCATTCTTATTCAATCAAAAATAAAAAATATGAATTTCATATCATAATTCATTCAATGAAAATTATGCATTCCATGTATATGTTCATACGTTCTAAATGCACTAATGCATCTCTTCCTAAATGTCAATATAAAAAAAGTCAAGAATACCAAAAATGAAAAATATTGCATTCATACATTTGCCTCACTTCTTTCAAGATTTATTTTGAGACCCAATCATGGTCTAAACTCACTTTTTTTTTTTTAATTCCATTTGAGATCCTCTTTGCATTGTGAAGGTCTTGACCTCACTGAAAAAAAGAAAGACAAGGGTGAATAAAATTTCTCTTGAAATAATATGAAATAAAATAATAAAAAAATCTGTCATTTTTTTTTACAAAAAAAAAGGAGAAAGGAAGTCTGCAATATAATGATTACAAGAGACATTGACCATACTTTTTTAAATAAATAAATATATTTTTGTAAATACACCCTCCTTTAAAAAATTGTAGATACGTTATCTTTTGAAATTTTGTACATATATCAAATTTTTGTACATGTTTTTTTGTGAAAAAACCTTTTGTATATACATTGGCATTGAAAATTTTTGCAAATGTTAGTATCTGTGTTAATTACCTGCATAATTTATTGCCTGATTGAAATAGGGTTTAGTAAGAGGTAAATATACCTATAAGAGACTACTGCTTTATGCATTTTCTCAAACCAAACCACCATACAATCGTCCCACATGATCTCATGCTCTCTACATTCACCTTAGCAATGCAAAACAAAAAATAATAAGACAAAAATAAAAATATAATATAAGATAAAATGAATGTGTTAGATTTTATAATTAAATTTCTATTCAATACTAATATTTGTTATTTTATATGTTTATGTTGATATTGTATTTCACTTTTTTATAAAAATATTTAATTTTGAAAAATAAAGTACAAAAACCAGTTTTAATAATAAAAAAATATAAACAAAATTATGAAATTTCGAAAACGTAAAAATTGTTTTTGATAACAATAAAAAATAAGTTTTCACAAAATAAAAAATAGCAAAAATATAAAGGCTTCTAAAAATAATAAAAAAAGCAGTTTAACAAAACATTTTTTTAAAATATAAAACAATCCTAAAAAAGATAAAAATCTCAAATAAAAATATATAACAAACACTCTCAAACAAAATTCTCAAATTAGAACTACGTGATCCCTTATCTTCCTTTGGAAACGTAGGACTAAGGTCAATCCTTGTCGAGTTCAAAAAAAAATAAAAAAATAAAAATTTGTCTGTTATTATTTTGTTTGCTTATTGTTCATTCTTAGTCTGCATTTTCTGTCAATATATATTTATTTTTATTTGCTGTAATTACTATTTGTAGGAAAAAATAACATTTTGTAAAGCCACACTTATTTCTATTAATTTAATTAAAGGTACCGTCTTAGGACAGGCGTTGTGGGGTGTTAATACCTTCTCTACACAAAACCGACCCCCGAATCTTGAATATGGTTCGTAGGCATTTTTATTTTCTTTGTTTTTCTATAGTTTCCCCATAATAAGCTATAGTGGCGACTCTATTATCAATTTAAATATTTTTAAAAATAAATTTGTGATCACCCCGTCGTGATCCGGTTGTGAAAACAAAGAGAAATATGCCTTTGGGAAACGGTTGATCTTCTTCCAGTGCACCTTCTATTAGTGGTGATTTGTAGCAACCTCCCATTCCTCTTCCATTTCCTCCCAGAATAATTCCAACCAAAAAGATGGAAGAGGTGGATAAGGAGATCTTGGATACCTTTAGGAAGGTAGAGGTGAACATACCTCTACTTGATGCCATCAAAGAGATTCTCAATATGCAAAATTATTGAAGGAGCTATGCACACACAAAAGGAAGATGAAGGGTCATAAGCGGATCAGCATGGGCAAAAACGTATTTGCATTGATAGGTAAATCTATTCCTCACATTCCAGAGAAATGTAAGGACCCAGGTACTTTCTGTATACCTTGTGTTATTGGGAATAGCAAATTTGAAAATGCCATGTTTGATTTGGGTGCTTCAATTAATGTTATGCCTTTGTCTATTTATAAATCTTTGTCTCTTGGACCTATGGAACCTACGGGTGTGGTGATATAGTTGGCAAATAGAAGTGTTGCCCACCCTACAAGTCTCATTGAGGATGTCTTGGTTCGGGTTGGTGAACATATTTTTCCTGTTGACTTTTATGTTCTTGATATGGAGGAGGGATTTTTCCATGGATCCGTCCTAATCATTTCAGGCAAACCATTTTTTAAAACAACCCAAACTAAGATTGATGTTTATGTTGGTACCCTGTCTATGGAATTTGGTGATAGTGTTACCCCTTTTAACATTCTTGATGCCATGAAACATCCATCTGAGGCCATTCTGTTTTTCGTGTTGAGCTTATTGATGATATTGTTGATGAATATGTTATTCATTCTGATTCTTTGCATGGTAAGAAACATTCTTTTTCATTTGATCTTCATTCTTCTATGTCCCCGTGCATTGAATTTGATCATGAACTTGATTTTTCTTCTGAGAGTATTCTCGATACTTTAGATGAGACTTTGGGTGTTGTACCTTTTGATATTCATTCTATAGAGTCAGAATGCGTTAACCATGTTGTAGGAAGAACATGTGAATTTGACTTGCAGGTTGAGGTATAGGTTGTGAAACTTTTCACCTAATCTTTTTCCTTCTCTGGTTCTTTCTGATGTTGAGCTCGCACCCACTCTACAACTGAAACCTCTACCAGAAAACCTCAAGTATGCTTACTTGGAGGATGATGAGAAACTGCTAGTGATCATTTCCACTTCTCTTGAGGTTGTTCAAGAAAGTTGTTGCAAGTTCTTAGAAAGCATAAAAAGGCCATCGAGTGGACCTTGGCAGACATTCCTAGTATAAGTCCATCCATCTGTATGCATAGAATATTATTGGAGGATGGATTTAAACCAGTGAGACAGCCACAAAGGAGACTCAACCCAGTCATTCTGGATGTAGTGAAGAAGGAGGTGACCAAGCTTCTACAAAATGGGATCATTTATCCTATTTCTGACAATCAGTGGGTGAGCCCGGTCCAGGTGGTTCCTAAGAAGACAGGCCTCACTGTTGTAAAGAATGAGAGGGATGAGCTTATCCCAACTGGAGTGCAAAACATTTGGAGAGTTTGCATTAATTACCAAAGGTTGAATACAGCAACACGCAAAGATCATTTTTCATTGCCTTTCATTGATCAGATACTTGAACGTTTGACAGGTAAATCTCATTATTGCTTTCTTGATGGTTTTTCTGGTTAATTCCAAATCCATATTGCTCCTGAGGATCAAGAAAAAACCACATTCACCTGCCCCCTTTGGTACTTTTGCCTATAGGAGGATGTTCTTTTGCCTATGCAACGCCCTTGGTACCTTTCAGCGGTGCATGCTTAACATTTTTACTGATTTTCTTGAAAATTGTATAGAAGTGTTTATAGATGATTTTACTGTTTATGGATCCTCTTTTGATACATGCCTGGATAATTTAGATAGAGTGCTTAACAGATTCGTTGAAAGTAATCTTGTTCTAAATTTTGAGAAGTGTCATTTCATGGTAGAACAGGGTATAGTTTTAGGGCATATTATCTTCAGGAAAGGCATAGAGGTAGATCCTGCAAAAATATTTGTTATTTCACAGTTACCTTACCCCTCTTGTGTGCGAGAGGTTCGTTCTTTTCTTGGCCATGCAGGTTTCTACAAGCGCTTCATTAGAGATTTCAGCACACCCTTCCACTATCCAACCTGCTTCAAAAATATGTGGAGTTTGTTTTTTATGATGGGTGTAAAGAGGCCTTTGACTGTCTTAAGAAAGCATTAACTACCACTCTTATCATTCAGGCACCTGACTTGATAGTTCCCTTCGAGCTGATGTGTGATGCTTTAAATTATACACTTGGAGTTGTCCTTGCACAAGAGTTAATAAGCTACCTCGAGTGATATATTATGCTTCTAGGACTTTAGATGTTGCCCAAGCAAACTACACTACTACAGAGAAAGAGCTTTTAGCTATTGTTTTTGCTCTTGATAAATTTAGATCATATTTGCTTGGCTCTCCTGTTATTGTGTTTACAGATCATGCAACTCTGAAGTACCTGCTGAAAAAGGCTGAGTCAAAGCCTCGACTGATAAGATCGATGCTCTTGCTTCAGGAGTTTGACTTGGACATCTGTAACCAGAGTGGAGCATAGAATTTGGTAGCAGACCATCTCAGCAAGATTGAGAGAGTTGAGGATGCAAATCCACTATCCATCCGGGATGATTTTCTAGATGAAAGTTTGTTGACTGTTTCTGTTTCCACCCCTTGGTTTGTAAATATTGTAAAATTTTTAGTTGCTTCTGTTTTTCCTCCCTTAGCATCTAGAGCTCAGATTGATAAAATTAAGAGTGATGTTAAGCATTATATTTGGAATGACCCCTATTTATGGAAGTTGTGCAGTGATCAGGTAATCAGGTGATGCATTTCAGATCATGAGATTGATTCGGTCTTGCAATTTTGTCATTCTTCTGCATCAGGCGGCCATCTGGGCATACAGAGGACTGCTCACAAGGTGCTTGACTGTGTTTTTTACTGGCCCACCATTTTTAGAGATGCGTGAAAGATTTGTAGCACTTGTGAGCAGTGTCAGAGAGTAGGAGGATCCCTTACATGGAGACAACAGATGCCACAACATCCCATGTTGTTTTGTGAGGTGTTTGATGTATGGGTTATTGATTTCATGGGTCTCTTTCCTATCTCTTTTGGTTTTAATTACATTCTCTTGGCTGTTGATTATGTTTCAAAATGGGTGAAAGCCAAACCCACCAGAATTAATGATGTTAGGGTTGTTGTAGATTTTGTTAGATCTAACATATTTTGCAGGTTTGGAGTACCCAGAGCAATTGTTAGTGATCAAGGCACCTATTTTTGCAATAGATCCATTCAGGCTTTACTTAAGAAGTTTGGGGTTGTTCATAGAGTCTGTACACCATATCACCCCCAAATAAATGGGCAGACCAAAATTTCAAACCGGGAGATCAAGAGAATCTTGGAGAAGATTATCCAGCTTAGTAGAAAGGATTGGAGTAACAGATTGGATGATGCTCTTTAGGCGCTTAGGATTGCCTACAAAGCACCTATAGGGATGTCTCCTTATCGAGTTGTCTTTGGAAAGGCATGTCATTTACATGTAGAGATAGAGCATCGAGCATACTGGGCTGTGAAGACTTGCAACTTCTCTATTGATCAGGCTAGAGAGGAAAGAAAGTTGCAACTCAGTCAATTGGATGAGATCCATCTGGAAGCCTTATGAGAATTCTAAGTTCTATAAGGAGAAAACCAAGACGTTCCATGATAGCTTGATAGCTAGGAAGGACTTCGTGGTCAAGGAGCAAGTTTTGTTGTATAATTCTAAGCTCAAACTCATGGGTGGTAAGCTTCGTTCTAAATGGATTGGACCTTTTGTTGTTACTAATGTTTATCCTTATGGAACAATTGAAATCAAAAGTGAGTCCACAGGCAAGAGCTTTAAGGTCAATGGAAACCGGCTGAAGCCATTCCTTAGCAATCCCTCTCTGTTGGATACAGTCGTATAGGAGATCTCTCTGCTTGATCCCACTTCTCTTCCATCTTCCGCCATGACTTAGGGAGTTTTCTTTTCCTTCTCCTTCCGTACTTTTATTGCACATGTTTGATCATATTGGTGATTTAATTGTTATGATTTTCTGCTTGCAACTCATTGGGACACTGTGTAGTATAAGTGTGGAGGGGGGAGACTAATTTAAACATTGTTTTAGGGTTATGTTTTCTTTACAATTTCTTTGATTTTTTGGACAATTTTGCATGTTTCTCTAGTTTTTTGGACTTTGTATAGGAACTGGACACATACTTCACTCTTGGATATGAGTTGTTTGATACTTTATGGCTTGAAATCCTTGTTTTTCTTTGCTAGTCAAGTTAATCATGAGGTTTGAGAGGTTGATTTGAATATAACAGATATACCCTATGTGAGGTTTGAGCCACTCTCTATTTTTTGTCTGTGTGATATGCCTATTGATTGTTTGCACGATGACCTTGGCTTGACTCTTTTTTATACAACTCGGTTCACACACATGTTTTGAGACGATTAAGACATTTTTGTTCAAAATAGCCTTTAGCCAAATAAGCATACCTTGCATTATTTCCTTTGATTACCCCTGTTGAGCCTACATTCCTTTTTTTGTTTTGAAACTAATTACAAGCCTTAAGTGAAAAACAATAATGACCTTAACCTTAGGGAATTTTGGAGCTTAGAAATTGTTTTGGGAATAAGTTCATTGGATGATGTTTCTGGCTAATTGGTTTAGAGTTTTTTTTATATTGATTGTTCATATATATTGTTCTTGTTTTCGTGTTTCAAAAAAAAGATTAAAAAAAAGTTAAAAAAATAAAAAAAGGGATAAAGATCGAAAAAAAAATGTTAAGGCAAAGATAAATGATTGATTTTAAAGGTTTTTGACTTATTCCCCATTGCTCCTCTAGTCCCTCTGATTTCAGCCACTTATTCCATATTTTATTTCCTACCTTGTCTTTAGCCCCATTACAACCCTAAAAGACCTTATGATATTTATGTATGTGTGCATTGATTAATGATTTTAGAGGCTTGTCAAGTCTAATTGTTGCTTGTTTTTCATTAGTGCCTTGAGAGTATATATATATATATATATATATATAGTAACCTAGACACTTGAGAGATACAGTAATACAATGCACCTTGTGGGATTTTGTTCCTTTTGATTCACCTCTTTAGCTAATTGATTTTCTTGCTTTGCTTTAAATTGTTCGGACGATGTTCATATATATCTTGCCTCTTTGCCTCTTTGCGTGTTGGATGTTGTTTATTCCTTTCTTTTCTAGGATTCATTGAGGAGATGTTAAGTTGTCCATTTGTTTGTTTCTGTTTTAGTTTCTTTTTGTTGTGTCACTCTCTTTGATGGTTTTGGATTTATTCATTGTTTTGTATCTTGATTTTACCCTCGAGTGCAAAAGTCTAAGTATGGGAGAATTTGATGAGTCATGATTTTCTCCTATTTACTTGTCTTTATGTACCTATTTTTTATTAGTGATTTGTGTTTAACTGTTTATTATTTTCTCTATTTTACTATTTGGGCTTCATATACCAAAAATTCATAATTTTATTTAATTCAAATTTTCTGAGCTAATTTTATTATTATTTTCAAGGTAGCTTTGGAATTTTATTGGGCTTGGATATTAATTTTGGAATTGAAGAGGAGCTGTCACATTATCAGTTTTCATTTTCAGATTTTATTTTTAGTTTTTATTTATTAGACCAGACTTGAAAGGTTTGGGCCATTAGGTTTAGTGTTTACGATTCGTTGGGATGAAATGAATGATGTATGTGAATGCTTAATTTGCATAAGGAAAACTTGTGTTAATTATCGCTTAGTTAATTAATTCGGGTTGGAATTAGGATTCAATAAGTTAAGCATGAATTTCTGTATCCTGTGATAAGCGAATTGCAATATAATCAAGAGTGTAATTTAAATTTTGGTTAAGAAATCTAATTCGGTTATTGTTTTATTTTTATTTTACTAAATCTAGTTATTTCACAACAACCTTCCACCCCCCCTTTTTTCTTTGTGTTTAATCCTTTAACAGGAACTAGGTCTTTGGGAGACGACCTAGGAGTCACTTCCTAATACTGCATTTAACTACAATTATTTGACCGGATACGGCTTCGATCAACTAACAACTCAAAAATTATTCTCAATCAAACAACTACCGGCACTAAAGGAGTTTACTATTAATAACAAATTCATGTCTAAGTCAAACAACACAAGTGGAACTTAATTTATAATTAATCTGTACAAATGACATGTTCAAACTTACATGTTTTTTTATTAGCAAAAAATAAAATGAATAAAATAAAGTATTTAAGAGATACTTCAACCCTTATACAAAACTGTTTAAAATATAACATCTTCCAACTTCTATTCTTTTTCCTACTTCCTAAACCAAAATCATTTGATAAGAAAAGTTTGGTTCATTTATTAAAATATTCAAATTCTATGTGAAATTATCCATTGTTTTTGAATCTTATTCCACTTTCACCACAACCTCTTGAACTTTACCCTGTCTCAGAACATACTAGTCAATAATAACTCCAATTACTTCTAACATTTTCAAGGTGTATTCCTCATGAAGTAATATGGCTCTTGTCCTCTCCTGGGTCTAGGAGTGTGCTTAGCAAAAAGAGAGGTATGAAGTATAATCCTTTTATCCAAAGATAAGTCAAGCGATATCTTTATTTAAAAGTTAACCCTATTTCACAAGAGATGTGAACCCAATAACTTCATTGGTGGAATAATAATAATAATAATTTGTTAAGATTATTAAAACCAACACCCTATTTACCAAATATTATGAAGAATAACTTGGAGATTAAGTTAAATAGCTAATAATTGAATATTCAGTTGGGTTACTCATCCATTAGTTAATATTTAGCACTTGAATGCAGTTGTTTAGAAAAATATAATTTTATAAAACAAGATGGTTCTCAGTAAATTGATAACTTCTATTTGGGTCATCCAAGAGTGATAAAAAACCTCAGCGGTTAGAACAAATTGGCGTCCCCATGGGATAGGTAAAATTTTCCTACTCTCACTATTCAAAACTTGAGAGAAAACCTTGTCTTTGAAATGAGAAACAATAGACAAACCACGCCCAACTCTATCCCCCGAACATGGAATGCAATCGCAAAAACATGACTGAAGAGGCACATGTTAATGAAATCGTAAAAACATGGCCGAAGAGGCACAGGTTAATGAAATTGTAAAAATAGACCGAAAGGTGCATGCTAATGAAATTGCAAAAACATGGCCAAAGAGGCACATGATCATGAAATCGCAAAAACATGACCGAAAAGGGGCATGTTAATGAAATCACAAAAACATGATCGAAAGGTGCATGTTAATGAAATCGCAAAAATGTGGCCGAAAAGGCCCATGTTAATGAAATCGCAAAAACAAGACTGGAAGGTGCATGTTAATGAAATCGCAAAAACATGGCTGAAGAGACGCATCTTAATGAAATCGCAAAAACATGACCAAAAAGGCGCATCTTAATGAAATCGCAAAAACATGACCGAATAGGCGCATGTTAACGAAATCGCAAAAACATGATTGGAAGGTGCATGTTAATGAAATCGCAAAAATATGGCAGAAGAGTCGCATGTTAATAAAATCACAAAAACATGACCGAAAGATGCATGTTAATGAAATCACAAAAACACAACCAAAGAGTTGTGTATTAATTCAAAGTGTGAAAGGCATCACATAAAGCCATAACTAATAGGCGTCACCGAAAGCCATGACCAAAAAGCATGAGGATATGGAAGCCGAAAGATATGACCACCGAAAGGCATGAAGATACAGAAGCTGGAAAAATAACCAAGTTTAGCCTACAAAAAAATTGTTTACAAGTATGTTACTTAAACGATTGTTTCAAAATTAATTTATGCTCATAAAAGTTATGATGTGCAATTCATGAATATTTGAGTAAGCCAATTTTAATACTAAAAACAAATATGGTAATATTACTTCTCCATAAATTTGGGATAAAATAAATAATACTAATAATAATAATAATAATAATAATAATAATTTTCTTTCGTTTAACTATTTAATGATAATTTAATATACTTTTATAATTATTATATTTAAAAAATAACTTACTTTAAATTTAAAGATTTTTATGCTTAAATATATGATATTAAGTTAAATATATGATAATTAGTTAATTATTTTATATATTTAAATAATTAATTATTCTTAAAGAAAATATAAAGTTTAAAATTTTATGTAACTAATTTAATTATTTTTTCAAAATTTTGTGGAGAAGTTTATAGTTAAAATATAAATCATTATATTTAAAAATAGTTATTTAATATTCAAAATTATATAAAATTTAAAAGATTTTACGTGACTTTTCTACTTTCATTTATATTTTTCTTAATCAATAAGGGGAACAATATATTTTTTTTTCTGAGTTTAAACATTTTTTCTATAAATTAATTGTTTTTTAGTATTATTTTGAGTTATTATTTTCTATAATCGGTTTCATGTTTTAGTGCAAGAAAAAATTTATTTAGACACCAAGTTTTATCTATCAAATTAAATGCTTGCTAATTATGACTAAAATAATCTCCAAATTAAGTTTTGGTTACTAAATAACTACAAAATAAAAGTAATGATTAAATTTAGTGACCAATTAAGTCAAGATAATTTATATCTAACATTATCTACCAAGATTTTAGTCACTTATATCATTAGATTATAAATTGGTATCTAATTAAGTTAGAAACTAATTTAGAATCTAATGGTATAAGTGACTAAAACCTTGGTAAGTAATATTAGATACTGATAAGCCTTAACTGTTACTTTAATTCCATGCACAATTACATTGATTCTCTTATTAATTTGGTTTATATTTGAATTTTATTTTCTATTTTATTTCATTTTGTTATTTAATAAGTTTTATTGTACAAAAAGCAGTTTTTGTTGAGGATTAGGTTAAATCTAGAGAGAGAGAAAAAAACGCTGAATCAGAGCGAAGGAGCAGAGAAAGGGCATAAGTGACTTTTCGCTTAAGCAAAGGATACAGCTTGGGCTAAGACTCACTTAAAGACTTTTCATAATGAAGCCCTAATTTGAAGGCATCAACGCTGTAGGAGTGTGAATTACGAAATAACGGTCGCAATTTGACCTCATGCAAGGAGGGAAAGCTATAAAAGGCTAAAGTTAGGTCAAATGAAGGAGGCATCACTTATCAAAGAGGGAGATTCTTGGAGCGTTGCCTTTGATCAATATCCTTTCTTTTTCTTTTCTCTTGTCTTTGATGTTACCATGCATAGCTAAACTCTATTATTCTTGGGATTGGATGTAATTTCTCAACTTTGAATGCACTCTTAACGTTGTTTGATATCATTAAATTCAATTACCTTTATTTTACGTTTTATTCATAATTTGATCTATCTTAGAATTCTTATTGTGACAGGAAAGCACTTTTTGAATTTGGAACCAAACGTTTAACGCATTGCATATATAAGTTTAGGGATGAATTATAGTGTAATGACTATTTATAACAACTATTCTTAATGCTGATTAATCTATTCTAGTAATTGGGGACAAAGCTAGGTATTTTAATTTATGAATTTCAAATATAGAGGGAATCAGGTTTAATGACTTTTATTTGCACAGATTGGTAAGTGGAAAAGATGATATTAATATTTGATTAAGAGTGTATGAGAAGGAGAGTATTACAATTTAATCCCAAGATCTTTATTAATATTGATTTCACACATTTATTATTAATTGTTTTGTTTTACGTCATTAATTCACTCAAATCCAAATCATTTGTATTACTTGTTTTTAATTATAATACATTGATACATAATTAATTTTCAATTATAAATTATGTTCCCTGTGGAGACAATACTCTACTTATTTTCTATATGACTTGAGGACTCAATACACTTACTAAAAACATTTTAACAAGTTGCTGGCGCTGTTACTGGAGAACAATGAAGAATTGAAAATTCAATTTTGTATTAACCGTATTGTGAAGTATTAATCTTTTGTGATCGTCGAACATTTGCTAACGTAGTGGTTGATGCGTTTGAGAAAACAGGTAAAAGAAGAACAATTACTTTTTGATCCAGATATCAACAAGACATTAAGACAACTTAGGCAAAGTAGAAAGCGTGAGCAAAAGATTCGGGCAGTAGAGGAAAGTTGTGGTGCAATTATGGCAGAAGGAATTAATGGACATGAAAATAGGCAAACACGAAGAACATTGGGCGATTATGCTCTACAACAGGGGCCCAGATATTTTTCAAGTATTGTTATTCCTAACACAGCTCGAGCCATAGAGATGAAGCCAGCCTATTTGACTCTCATCAGTAGTCAGCAGTTCACAGGATTGGATCATGAGGACCCTTATACTCATTTATCCACATTCTATGAGTTGACTGCTACAATGGGATTTAAAGAACAAGATAAAGAAGTTGCTTATTTGAGACTATTTCCATTTTTGTTGGTAGGAAAGGCAAAAGACTGGTTGAATTCTTATCCTAATCAAAGTTTGACACGATGGAATGATGTGGAGGAGAAATTTCTTAAGAAGTTTTTCCCTCTGTCTCATTACATTAAAACTAAGTCAAAATTCCCAATTTCTGTCAAGGAACAGATGAAGCATTCTGTGCAGCATGGGAGAGATTCAAGACTATGTTGAGAAGGTGTCCTAATCATGGTTTTGAGGAGATTGCATAATTGAATATCTTTCACAATGGATTGAGACCAGAAACCAAAATGATTCTTGGTGCTGCAGCAGGAGGCACAATGATGGCGATGGACGTGGATCAGGCTAAATGAATTATTGATGCATTAGCTTCCACATATTACCAAGCACAGTGTGATAGGCAAAGTGTTTAGAAGAAGGGAGTTTTTGAATTGAACACCACAGATGTAATCTTAGCACAAAATAAGATTTTGACACAGCAAATGGAGGCATTGACACAACAAATGGCTAAGTTACCACAATAGTTACAAGCTGTCCAAACTGCACCACTAGTGACATATCAAAATCCATCTGTATGTTGTGAGTTTTGTGGAGGCAATCACTTGAATGGTGCTTGTCCTCAGCAGGTGGAGAGGAAGTGCAATATATGGGAGTTCTAGGTAGGCAAGCTGGTCAGTAGGTGAACTATCCAAATAATCCCCCTACAGGCTGGAAAAATAATGCAAATTAGAATTGGGGGTGGAAGTAGGAAGCTGGTAATGCAGGAAGACAACCTATGTATCAACAACAACAACAGCAGTATCCCTCATTACATGACAAAACAAGCAAGCTGGAGGACACTCTTGAGAAGGTTATGCAAGCTTCTTTAACAAATCATAATAATCAAGCGACATCTTTGAGGAATTTGGAAACTCAGGTAGGGCAATTGGCTAAGCAATTAGTAGATCCCTAGGGAGGACAATTCTCTGCTAATACTTAGACTAATCCGAAAGAACAATGTAAGGTCATCACAATTAGAAGTCGGAAGTAGGTTGGGTCTTATGTGAGTGAAGAAGCTGCTAAAAGTAGAGATAAGAAAGGGAGGAAGAATACAGTTGAAGCAGATCAAAATTTAGCTGAAACTGGTAAAGACAGAACAATGGAAAAATTAAACCAGCAACTGTGACAGTAGAAGATTCAGACACTGAAATCAGAAAAACAGAAGAGAAGTTGGAGGATGATAGTGGGAAGAAAAACAATTATGATGAAGGACAGAATTGGAGGAAGGTTAAGGAAGGTGTCCCTATTAAAAATGTACCTTACCCGCATGCACCCTCTACGACAGAAGCTGAACGTCAATTCATCAGATTTACTAAAATTTTGAAGAATATATTAACATTCCTTTTACTGAGGCATTACAGCAAATGCCTACTTATGCTGGTTTTATGAAGGAACTTCTTACAAAGAAGAGAAAATTTCCAAAGGAGAAAACGGTGGAATTGGAGGCAACACTAATTTAGACAACGGGTATAAAATGTTGCCTAAACATATTATAGAGAACAGTTTTGTAAGTGTGGGTTAATAATAACTAAAAACCATGGTTATTTAACCGTTGTTGGCTTAGGCAACGTTTTTATGTATGTGCTACTTTTAAAACATGGGCTTTTTAAAATAAAAGTAAAGTTGTTGAGGGAAAATAAAATTCATTGAAAAGAAATTCATTGAAAACATGGGCTCCCTGCGTCTCTCTCACACTCGCGGATTCTCACTGGTTCATTAGCGTTCCCTCATCGGTCTTCGTTGGTCCTTCTCACGGTCCATCATTCTATCCTTATCTCTCTCACTTTTTCATAATGAATTTAGGGCTTTTTCTTTTGCAAAGTACTGGACGTAGCCCTTGAGGAAGGGTGAACCAAGATAAATCTTTGTGTTCTTGATTTTTTCTTCTCTCTTCTCAATCATTTTATTACTTGATTGCATTCGCCTAATAAACTTATCACTGTATCTTGCTATTCACTAAGAATTTCTCGGTGTATCTTTGTACTCTGAATCTGTTTACGCATATCTGAATCAATTGTGCTTCTAGGTTATTTTATTGTTCATTCTTTAAATCTACTGGACTGTGTTTAATCATCTTGATTCTGGATAAACATATCTTTATATTGAATATTGATTCTTGGAGTGTATTGAAAACTGTATTCTAGATTAATTTCTAACAACTTCTGTTGTGAATAATTGATTGTTTATTGGATAATCCATAATTACACGAGTTGATTGATTTAATAAAGAATTTTCATTCTCTACTTTAAGAACATTTTATATTTGCGAAAAGATTTTGAAAGTTCAATTCACCTCCCCCCCTTCTTGAACTCGGTCTAAACCTTATTTTACACGTATAACATTGATTATACGATATTGATTTCTTTTCTAATATACCTGATACTTTTAAATTTAGCTGCATATAATTCAAAAAAAGGCGTGGGCTGGGAGTAATTTGAGTTTAACATGATTATTACTTTGGTGTGTTGCTTTCGAGAAATGCTTGCTACAGAAGATATAATAAATGATTCCATTTCTTAGTCTTGTAATTGCATTTTTTCTTTGTATAATTTTATTGGTATGATTGTTCCTTTCAACTATAATATTCTTATATGTGATTTAGACTTAAGTATACATTGGGTTTTAAATTCAAATTTAATTTAAATTTATCGGCTAAATTTTCTTGACTTGCATTCTCACTTTAATAGAAAAATAGCAAAGACTACCCACAAACCTTTGACCTGTTTGTTACACGAGGAACCTTTGACCTGTTTGTTACGGGAGGTCTAAGGTAATATTTTGTATAGTTGGAAATTGATTGCATGGAATACAACCTTCATAATATAGGTTTAAGAGAATAGTAGATACACTTTAACTACTCTTACTGATTTCAAAATTTAAATTTTGCAGGACACGTAGCCAAAGCTAAGGAAGGAAGCAATGCATATGGTAACACAGGTCGTCAAATTCTATTCAAGTTATAATAATTCATAGTATATGTCAATTCTTAGTGAGCTATATAATGGTTAATTGTTTTTGCCTGACTAATAATAGCATTGCAACATATATAAATGTTTTTCTGTCTAGAAGATTACTTGTGCTTGTTGTATTTCAAATTGTTGGATGCTCTGGTCTTAATGACAAAATATTCTTTTAGTTTGTTTGTATTTATATTTTAAATGTGTTACTAAAATTTCAAATGTGTTCTGATATGGCTTTGTAGTTCATCTTCTCAACTAGAACTAATGGAAAAATAAAGGCATGGTTGTATGATAACATGGGTTCTAGGATTGACTATGATGCACGTGGTCATTCATCTACTACAATGGCATATAATGCTACTGGAACAAGGTTTAGAAATAATTCTTGGCCTCTTATATTTTTCAATTGCTCTATTTAATACATGAAAAAGTTTAATTATTTTGTTATGTTTGTTTGTATTTTGTTCTCATGCGGCACATATAAAGAAGGAGAATCATATCTGGTGGAATGGAATGAAAGTGAAGGAGTTGTCAATATTATTTTCCAATCAACAATCTCATTGCTATTTTTCTCAAATTGAATTATTAAAGGAGTTTGTAGTTTTAGTTTTAACGGCTTGATACTTATTATTATGTTCAAGACAATTTTTTTATGACTAAAACTAAAACATAACAATTTGAAAACTAAAACTAAAACTAAAACATAACAATTATTAGTATCAAGCCGTTAAAACTAAAACTACAAACTCCTTTAATAATTCAATTTGAAAAAAGTAGCACTGAGGTTGTTGATTGGAAAAGAATATTCACAACTCCTTCACTTTCATTCCATTCCACCATATATGATTCTCCTTTCTTTATTTGTGTCGCATGAGAACAAAATACCAACAAACATAACAAAATAATTAAACTTTTTCATGTATTAAACAGAGCAATTGGAAAATTTAAGAGGTAAAGAATTATTTCTAAACCTTGTTCTAGTAGCATTATATGCCATTGTAGTAGATGAATGACCACGTGCATCATAGTCAATCCTAGAACCCATGTTATCATACAACCATGCCTTTATTTTTTCCATTAGTTCTAGTTGAGAAGATGAACTACAGAGCCATATAGAACACATTTGAAATTTTAATAACACATTTAAAATATAAATAAAAACAAACTAAAAGAATATTTTGTCATCAAGACCTGAGCATCCAACAATTTGAAATACAACAAGCACAAGTAATCTTCTAGACAAAAAACATTTATATATGTTGCAATGCTATTATTAATCAGGCAAAAACAATTAACCATTATATGGCTCACTGAGAATTGACATATACTGTGAATTATATAACTTGAATAAAATTTGACGACCTGCTTACCATATGCATTGCTTCCTTCCTTAGCTTTCGCTGCGTGTCCTGCAAAAGTTAAATTGTATCTACTATTCTCTTGAACCTATATTAGGAAGGTTGTATTCCCTGCAATCAATTTCCAACTAGACAAAATATTACCTCAGACCTATTGTAACAAACAGGTCAAAGGTTCCTCTTGTAACAAATAGGTCAAAGGTTTGCTGGTAGTCTTTGCTCTTTTTCTATTAAAGTGAGAATCAAGTCAAGAAAATTTAGCCGATAAAATCGTTCTCTATAATATGTTTAGGCAACATTTTTATACCCGTTGTCTAAATTAGTGTTGCCTAAAGTAATATTTGTTGTAGTGAGGTATCTGTTGAAAATGAGGAAGTAAGCTTCAATGTGTTTGAAGCTATGAAACATCCTAGAGACAAAAAGGATTGTTTCAGAATTCATGTTATTGAGGAGGAATATGGTAAGGTGAAGAAGAAAATTGGCAACTCTAACGTATTACTGCAAGTTATCACCAAACCAGCAGATGAGTTAATTGAATTGGGTGGTACAGATGCATTAGCTCTAGTTGAGGAATAGACCAAGCCAAGGAAATTATGCAGAAGGCAGGAAACAAAGAGGAACTATTGAGTGAAAATTCTTTAGTGGAGGAAAACACAGAATTCAAAGTGCTACCTCCGAACCTTAAGTATAGTTTTCTAGAGGGAGATGTGAAGAAGCCAGTTATTCTAAGCAGTTCTTTAACTGTTGAGGAGGAGAAAAGGTTGATAGATGTGATAAAAATGAATCAAGGGGCTATTGGATGGCAACTATCAGATTTGAAAGGGATTAGTCCAGCATATTGTATGCATCGCATTCATACGTGTCGCAACCGGGATCACGACGGGCGATCAAAAGTTTAATTTTAAAAAATTTAAATAGAGATTTGGAGTCGCCACCACAGTTTATTATGGAAAACTATAAAAAAAACAAAAAATAAAATGTCTACGAACCAGATTCAAAGATTCGGAAGTCGGTTACGTGTGGGGGAGGTATTAGCACCCACAACGTCCGTCCTAAGACGATACCTTTAATCAAATGAATAAAAATAAGTGTAGTTTTACAAAAATGTCATTTTTCTCAAATAATAACAATAATAATATGAATAAAGACAAATAAAATAACAACAAACAAATCTAAAAAACAAAACAAATATATAAACAAGAAAAAGAAAACATGCTAATAAACATAATACAAATAAATAACAATTATGCAAATAAAAATAATAAGAAAAAATAAGACAAATAAACATTTTTTTTATTTTTTTATTTTTGAGCCTGACAAGGATTGACATTGGTCCTACGATCTCTATCCGTCATAGAAAATTAGGGTTCATATAGTTCTAATTTTGAAATTGGTTTATAAGATTATAGGTATTTATTTTTTAATTTTTTGAAAATTTCATTTAATCTTATTTTTAGAAGAAAGTTTTATATTTTTTTATTGTTAAAATTTAGATTATTGAAACGGTTTCAGAATTTTATTTTTTTCTAAAAAGTAAATATTTTTACTATTTTTGAAAATATTTTATTTTAATTATTTTTAAAACTATTTTGAATCTAATATTTTTATTTTTGAAAGTTTATGTTTTTTATTTTTAAAAGTTGATTTATTTATTCTTTTTATTTTGGAAACCTTTTTATATATTTTTAATTTCGAAATTTTGATATTTTATTAACTTTTGGGAAATATTTTGTAGACTTTTTTGAAAATGATATATTTTATTTATTTCCGGAAAACATTTTATATTTTTTCTTTAAAATTTGGAAACGTTCTATATATTTTTTAATATTTTTAATATTTTCACAAATTTATTTGAAATAAAACATTATTTATTGATTTGTTAAGAAAACCAAGAAAAAAAAAACAATGGTGATAATAATAAAAAGATGATTTAGGGTTTCTTTTGAGTGCTCTGATGATGTTCTTGCTTCCATGATTTACTGAGATTTAGGTTTTCATTTTTTGGGTCCTCTGAGACTGTGTGAAACAACAGCCTCTAAGAAGAATTAAACAACGGGACGTGCTTAGAGCAGCATCTCTGGTATAACAAAAACAAGTATGAGATGTGCTTAGAGCAGCATCTCCATTATAATAGAAACAAAATATAAGACGTGCTTAGAGCAGCATCTCCAGTATATAAAAAAAACAAATTTATAATGAAAAATTATTTACTAGCGATACAAAATACTAATAATCATGATATTGAAATTTCAATAGGTCAAAACAATCAAAACCAAGGCAAACAAAATAAGAACAAACATAACAATCACATGAGGCTGAGCGATCAAGACATACCAGTTGAATACCAGCTTTAACAAAATTCACCTCTTTCTTCTAATTCAAGCATCTAGATCTTCAGTTATTTTTTCGTGTCTAATCCTACAGTTTTCTCCAAAAACGTGTGTAAAATGTGTGTAAATCCCTGATATTTGTAAAGATGGGTGTAAAATACTGTCCAGAGTAAATCCTCTTCCCCCTTTATTTTGGTCTTCTTTTTATTTTATAAAATTTCCTCATACCCCTCAATTGCTATGCTAGATCAATTCAATGAATCTGCCCCCCATCCCCCTTTAGTTTGATGTTGAAGAATAAATCAGAATCAATCAGAGTTATTTCCAATTAAGTGGAATAACCCCCATTATTATCATCATTTGCAATTAAACAGAATAATATCTAATTAATATCATTATTTGCAATTAAGCAGAATAATCACCAATTATTATCATATTTCCCCAACCAATCAAATTTTCATTGATTAACTTTTTTTAATTTAAAATTAATTTTCGTGCACTAAAAATGAATGCCTGAAAAGACAATCAGATTATTCAGTAGAAAAAAGAAAATGTGACGTGGCAGCACTTTAATAAGAAGGGATGCAAAATATCAATTTTATTTTCCTTTTTTTAACAGTTTTAATGGATCGGACCTAAGCAAACTATTTTACTTTATTTTTTTTCAAAGTGAACCCTTTATTAATTTGAGCTTTATTCAAAGACAATTTATTTCTTAATGGGTTGGAGCTTTTGTTGAGAATTAGGTTAAATCTAAAGAGAGAGAAAACAGAAATATTGAATCATAGGGAAGGAGTAGAGAAAGGGCATAAATGACTTTTCGCTTAAGCAGAGGATACAGCTTGGCCTAAGACTCACTTGAAGATTTTTCATAAGGAAGCCCTAATTTGAAGGCGTCAACGCTGTAGGAGCGTGAATTATGAAATAGCGATCTCAATTTGACCTAATGCAAGGAGCGAAAGATATAAAAGTCTAAAGCTAGGTTAAACTAAGGGAGGCATCACTTCTCAAAGAGGAAGATTCTTGGAGCGTCGCCTTTGATCAAAATCCTTTCTTTTTCTTTTCTCTTGTCTTTCATGACTACCATGTGTAGCTAAACTCTCTTATTATAGCGATTGGATGTAATTTCTCAACTTTGAATGCAGTCTTAACGTTGTTTGATATCATTAAATTCAATTACCTTTATTTTATGTTTTATTCATAATTTGATCTATTTTAGAATTGTTATTGTGACTAGAAAGCACTTTTTGAATTTGGAACCAAACGTTTAACACATTGCATGTATAAGTTCAGTGATGAATTATAGTGTAATGACTGTTTATAGCAACTATTCTTAATGTTAATTAATATATTCTAGTAACTGGAGACAAGGCTAGATATTTTAATTTATGAATTTCAAATCTAGAGGAATCAGGTTGAATGACTTTTATTTGCACATATTGGTAATAGGAATAGATGATATTAATATTTGATTAAGAATATATGAGAAGGAAAGTATTACAATTCAATCTAAAGATCTCTATTAATATTGATTTCCCACATCTATTACTAATTGTTTTGTTTTACGTCATTAATTCACTCAAATCCAAATCATTCGTATTACTTGTTTTTAATCATAATACATTGATACATAATTAATTTTCAATTATAAATTTCGTTCCCTATAGAGACGATACTCTACTTATTTTCTATATTACTTGAAGACTCAATACACTTGCTGAAACGTTTTAACAGATACCAATTATCTTGACTAATTCGTTATTAAATCTAATTATTACTTTTATTTTGTAGTTATTTAACAACCAAAACCTAATTTGATGATTATTTTGGTTAAAATTAGGAACAATTTTATTTAGTAGCTAAAAATTAGTCTCTAAATAACTTTTTTCTTGTAGTGTTATTCTTATTGTTATATATGATTACCTAATTAGTGAAAATTGATTTTTCTTTTAGAAAAAAATTTAAGGTAATTGTAAAAAAAATAATAACTTAAAAATGTCAGAAAAATACTCAATTGAATGAATGTGCTTATTTGTTAAGAAGATTTTTTTAGCTTAAATTTAAAAACATTTTAAATAAAATATATATAATTCTTTTAATACTTTATTATTAAAAGAAATATTTACACCAACAACTTTAAATAATGTATATCCATTTTATATTATAACATTTTAACATAAATTTGAAGGATTTGAAATATTTTTTCAGTTAATTTATATAAATATCTCTTTAGAAATTACATTAACAAGAAAAATATAAAAATATAAATAGTTATATGTAATAAAAACAAAAGTAGTTATTTGAATGGTCACATAGATTTATTACAAGATAAATAAAAAATGAAATTTCTTTGTTATATTTGAATGAATATTGTTGGACAACGGAATGCGTGCCATCGAATGCCGCGTACCTAAACGGGTCGTGCATCCCTAAACAGTTTGCCGAATGGAACGTTCCTAAACGGGCCACCTAATTGTGCATTCCTAAAATAGTCGTTGAATTGTTACGTTTAAAACAACTTTAATAATCATTACAATAAACGTTATGGACTTAATAAAGCTTTTTCGCCTATTCGGCTCAAGGTTGGGGACTTATGTCCTCTCTTGGGCCTAAGGGTGTGCCTAGTAAAAAGAGAGTTGCGAAGTATAATCCTTTTATCTATAGAAGGGTCAAGCGGTATGTGCCTATTAACCTTTTATTTAAAGGTTAATCCTATTTCACAAGAAATGTGAACCCACTAACTTCATCGGTAGAATAATAATAATAATAATTTGTTAAGATTATTAAAACCAACTCGATATTTATCCAATATTATGAACAACAACTTGAAGGTCAAGTTTAATAGTTAACATTGAAATATTCAGTTGGGTTACTCATCCATTAATTAATATTTGGGCTAGTCAATAGTGATTCAAACCTCAAAGGCTAGAACAGCTCCCAAGAGGATTGAACACTGCATTAAAAGAGGACCTTTGCGTGATATGTATCATCCTAGAAGAAGAAATGTTATTGCAGAACTTATAATCCCTGTAATGAACAACAACAAAACTTTCTTCCTAGCAAAGTCTTGATTGTGCCAGAATGTTATTACAACGAATCATTTGGTCAACTTGAATGGTCCTCTACAAAAACAAAACACAAAGTTAATGCATCTGGAGTGAATTATCAACTAAATTTAACAAAAAAACACCTGACATTATTTCATATTCTTCAACACATTTTTGGATTTAACCACCGATCAAAATAGGAAATTTCATTTATAAATTAATCAAGAGATTGTTGTAAGTTTTCGATAGCATGTACTTACGTAAATACCTTTCCACATGTATCGTTAGGAAAATAACATAGGCCTTAGATTGTTCATCATAATACATACTCGGGTACTTCTAAAATTTAAGAAACCTATAACACCACAATGTCAGTGCATTATTTACTACCCATTAATTTCTCTACAAACAAAGGTTTGTGAATACTTAATCTTGACCGAGAGAGAAAAAAAATCAACACAATTTCGAAGAAATTTCTCAGAGTATGGTCAAATTTGATTTAAAACTAAATTTCAGACAATTGTTTCATTAGGAATCGAATTCTTTAGTTATGACTTGACTCACATGACTTACCTCAAGATAATTATTCCATTGAAAATTGATCTTACCAAGTTTTAGTTATATGACACTCCTATTAAGAATATATTAGATCAATGATTATACCTCTCATACCTAATTTTTGTCAAAAAAAAATAATTAATGTGACCATAATTTAATGGTGACCTTGACCCAAACAATTTCCTCGTAAATAATTAATGTCAACATCATTTGGAAGCTATACTTCCTTTTCTCCGTATCAGCAGGCCTAAGTCTTGTGCCTCAATGACATTAACCCTCACATACCAAATCTTAAGGGACCGTCGTATGCCTCTTCTAAAGCATTCAGTAAATTTAAACAGATTAACCTAAGGACATTTGACATAACTTAAGAAATTCAGTCAGAATAAAACAGCAAATCAGACCCATCAATAAGTCAATCTCACAAGAGATAACAAATAAAAAAGAAAATGATACTTCAGTTAGGATATTTTTGAATGATTGGCCAACTGCTAAGTGCTAGACTTGTTAGTAGTTAGAGCTCGATAAGTGGGATCAGTTTCATTCCGTATATAAAAAAATTTATTGCAGTAGAAAACAAAATTATTTAATATTTCTCCAATAATGAAATTAAAAAAATTTAAAAAAGTCCGAAGTAATATTTAATTTTGCCGAACAAGTCACATTAAACTTTATTTTTATAAATAGATATCATTTAAATAATTGTCAAACTCTCGAGAGAAATTCAAGACAAGGCGTTCATCTACCTCAAACTATACATTTAATTAACACCATGAAACAGGGGAACAAGATAAACACTTTCTCATTTCTGGGAGAAGGCTTAAGCTAGGGTAAAAAACAAACAAAAAAAATGTGTTCTAACACAAAATTACTTAAACCAAAGCAGCTAAATTATGATGATAAAAGGAAATAGGTAAATTGGTAGTGAAAACAGAAAGAGAAAAACTGACCGGTTCAACGGTCCAACCTGCTTCGTTGCAAAGGGCTTTGAGGACTTCGTTGTTGTTCCAATGTTTGCGGAGTTTAAAATTTCCCATACATTCTCAGACCTGCGAAGATATTCACTGCTAGGGTTCTTCTTCTTCCCTCTCTTATCTCTCTCCTTCCTCATGGGTTCCAACTCATAAGGGTCCTCTTCAAACTTCTTAAAGAGTACAACTTTGGGCCAGATTCGACCCAACAACGTTAAAACCCCTTCTGGGTCTTAAAGGGTACTCAAAATTTTGTTGACAGAACCTTTCCTTTCCCATTTCGGCTTTCCTACTCCACACGCACCATGTCTATCTCCACTGCCCTCTTCTCTCGCTGGAACCCTTTCCTCTTCCTCAAAACCCCTGGCAAACTCATTACATCCCAAGCCCAAGCCCAAGCTCGGCCCAACATAAAGCCCCTTCATGTCCTCTTCACAGAAGCCGTGGGCCATTCCCAGAAAACCACCACCTCTGACACCAACGAAGAGCAAACTGAATCAGAAACTACCGAACTGAAGAACAATTTGAAGCAGTTGGAGCAAGAGCTTAAGACCCTCAAAGAGAACACAAAAGGGATTCCAAAAAGGATGAGCTTGGTCGCTGCGTTTACCAATAAACAACCTCCCGCGAAACCAAAGGAACCAGTGGTAGTCAAGGAGCTTTCTTCCGACATGAAGATGTTTGCGCAGTACTTGTTCGAGAAGGGGTATTTCAAAGACGCCAATTTCTCACAGCGGAAGAAACATTTTGATCTTGATTGGTTTACCAATTTCTTCGCTGTAGGGTATATCAAGTTTGCCGCCCAGAGATTCGCCAGAGATAACCAGGAAATTTCCAAGTACGATCAAACGAAACCATTACTTTAATCATAATTAAGTATTGCTGTCGCATAATGTTCCACTCTGATGATAAATGAACATATAGTGTTATTTGAAGCTCTGGTTTTGTCCTTTAATTGCTTTTCTTATTGATATGATCTGGGTTTGGTTCTAATGCGTAGAGGGAGGATTATCTTGGCGTTATTTTGATCATATAATATGTGTGAACTCCAACATTTGTGATTTGATGTGTTAGTTTTGGTGCTAGTAGTTTTAGTTCCTGAATTTTTGTGGTGTTGTAGATTTATTAGTTCTTAAATTGAAAAATAAAAATAGAGTCTTTAAGTTCGAGTTTGTATTTATAGGATGATTCAATGGCTTATGGAAGAAAGTCCTTAGAATTTGTTAGTGTCCATTTAGCTGACTTCCATTGCTGAGGAAATTATCAAATTTCGAATTTGAGATGTTTTGCATTGTTTTTGCAAGGTTGCAAGCGACTCAGATTTAGATTTCCCTTTGTATAGTGAGATACCTACATTCGTTTTCAAATTGGATAGGCAGAAAGGCAAATTTTGATGTTATGATTTTTCCTTGGTGTTTATCTTTCATAGTTCTCCTCAAATTACTTTATTTAACATGGAATTGGATTGACAGATGGTTATCAGGAAGTGCCTTGAAGCAAGTGGCTGCATTTGGTTGCCCTGACACCAATAAGAGTGTTGTGTTTCCTGCTAAAAGGCTGCGGAAGTTTTTTGAAGTCCCAGAAAACACGGTAAAGCATAGCATGCATGAAAGGGTTTCTAATTTATCTGTGGACAAAACTTATATGTAGGTGTTCTTGGCATTGTTTTTGAATCAACATTGAAGTTTCACTTTGACAATCATAGTAAAGGTCTGCTTTATCGGTTAGTATCGGTCACCAAAGGAACTTCAATTTTGATGAAAGTATAACATTAAAAATAGTTAAGAAACTGCATGTTTGTTTCAGTAAGTTGCTTGATTGAACTCTTACTGAAAAAGTATGTAAGTGTATATGTATAAGTTGTTTTATAAGTGAAAACAAAATAAGATTAAGGTTAAATTTTTATCATGTTGATTATAAGTTTTGTTCAAAAGTATGTTAGAGAACTTGTTGAAATAAGCTGAAAACACTTTATAACTTATGGAAAGATTATTAGCTAGTTTTGTAAGGTCACAAATGTTTATACACCTGAATTTTTACCCTGTATTATATGTATCTGTTTAGATATGTTATATAGTTTTTCTTTTGCCATCAGGTTTGCTGTAGATGCACCCTGCAACAAACATGCAAGTTTGGGAATAAAAGTGTATGGAATGTTAACACCAATAATTTGGAACTATTGTCAGTTATGAAGGTTATTACTTCATATGGTTTAGACTCAGTGCACCCCCAGCTGGTAGTGCCTGATGTAGTAAAGAAGTCAGTAAGTCAATTGCTGAAGGAGATTGTGAAACTGAGTCCAACCACACATGAGATTGCTTCTGGTTGACCACTTTATCTCTCATTTGGGAAATTCAGACACAAACTTGAGAACATAATCAGGCCTTGCAGACCATTTTTGAAGATTACACTTCTTGCTACACTCTGGTGAACAGAGGAGAATTCATAAGGACAATCTACCTCTCCTTAAGGCCAAATTTCTGGTGAGTGGCAACATTTCATTGGATAAAGTGCTTGCTTGACATAGACACAAATGTATGGGCTGGAATATGGTTTGACTTTCAATAGTTATGGGTTTTGGTTTGGGATAGGATAAAGTTTTATTAGAAAAATAATATTTAGAAAATAAGTATTGAATTCTTTGGTTCATCTTAATTTAAAAGAATAGTGATATATTTTTAAAAATTTGAGTGGTCACACTCAATGAACTGCTATGAACTTTGAGTTATTCATATTGGAAGGGTATCTAGTAGGGCTTTTGGTTCGTGCACCCACATGCTTTCTTCCAGAATCTCCATGAACAGTGACAAATGTCAAAAATATTTTTCATGTAATTTTGTGGTGAAGATTCTGAACTCAGCAATGTAAAAAGATTTTGGATTAAATAATTTAGAAATTAAAAATTTGATGTTTTAGATTTTGCAATTTCAAATTATTTTTTACTACACTCAATAATTTGAAATTAATTTTTCACTTTTAGATTGACTAATTTTGAATTTTGTTGCTTTTATCCAAGTTTATATTGTAGAACCTGGAAATCTGTTTCTATTGTATTGATTCATTATAATAGTTTATAGATAGCATACTTTGTTGCTATTTGTCTATACCCTACTTCTTGGATAAGCATGCAAAAGAAATTTGTTTATTCACATGAAAAATAGGTTTCATCAAGGTTAACTAGGTAAAGTTAATTCGAATGTAATCATCACTATTGATCACAAATTAAATTTTACAAAAGCAAATCATGATCTTCCTTCAATTTTCTATATTGCAAAATGTATTTTGTTGACGAACATTGTAAAAAATTAATTCTAAACAATAAAATCTAAAATACAATATCTTTCATTTTAACCTTGAATTGTGTAATCTCTAAGGTTTCGTATCACTTTTGACATTTCTCATCATTTATGGAAGAGCAGGAAGCAAAAAGGCATTCAAGTTTTGTTTGCTTTCTCAATCACAAACTGGGTTTTCTATTATCCCGGTTAATTGATTTTGGTCCAACTTACTAATGATGGGATTTTAGGCTCCTCGGTCAAGATACTAACATCAAATTTAGAATTATCCTCTGAATAGGCCTCTCCACACTGTTTTATTTTATCTCTGTAATGTTTATTTTTCTCTCTGATCCTCTGAAAATCCACAATACCACCATGTCTATTTTTGGTTTAACATGCAATTTTGGACTGAAAGCATAAAGGCAAAAACTTCCTGCACCCCATCGCTTCTGACTTGCACCCTATCATTTTCCCAAAAATTTCAGAAACACCCTATTCCGGATAATATTATCTGGAAATACATTTTGAAAAGTCTTTTCTGTGATGTAAATTTTATATTCTGAAAAATACTTTTTGGAAATATTTTTGAAAGTATTTTTGGAAATATAAAATTTGCATTTCGAAAAATACTTTTTGAAATGTATTTTTGAAAAGTATTTTTTGGAATATAAAATTATGTTTTGGAAAATATTTTCTAGAAAATATTTTTTGGAAGCTAAAGATGAAAATGTTTTCGTATTTTCCTGTCTGTGTTGGGATGGGTTGCAGGAAGTTTTTGCTAAACATAAAACAAACAGCCCTTTACATTCAAATTCTTGCAACCACTTCCATATGACAATAAGGCTATCACATTCTAAACCCTCGTCTAAAATCGATATTAGAAGTAGAATCGTGAATAATTCACAATATCAATGGTAAATGGTATATATATAACATCTTTTATAAAAAAAATAAAATAAAATAAAATATTTTAGGAATATCTCAAAAAAATAAAAGAAATAAGACATGCACGTGTTTTAATTGGTCTTATTTTAATTCTAATTGAAATTTAATTTGTTTATTAAATTTAGTTAGATAATGGGAGGACTCACAACACACAAAATAAGATAAAGTTTTAATTGCACTAATCTTTAATTAAAATTAGGTTTGAATTCACCAAGGAGGTGAGAAGTTGAATAGTTGGTATAAAGTTTTAATTGCACTAATCTTTAATTAAAATTAGGTTTGAATTCACCCATGGAGGTGAGAAGTTGAATAGTTGGTATAGGGAATAATATGGAAAAAAATATTCAAACAATTTTATTCGACATATTTTACAATTTTATTCAACAATATGTACATTTGAATCGCAGATAGTATGTACGATCTCATGATCTTATAATTAAAATTCGATTTTAACCACCTTGACTCATGGATTAAAGTGAAATATAAAAAATACTCAATGATTCAAATTGCCTCATCCAAGGTGGTAAAAGTGTTGATGATATTTTAAAGAGATAGAGATGTGCATTATTAGAGTCTAAGTTTTTTCAATTACTTATTAATTATTTGATCAATTATTTAAAAAATACTTGTTTTTGCCACAAGATTTTTAAGAAACAAACCATGCTTTATTCTTAAATACAAGCTTTTATTTGATATTTCCTAATACCCTAATAATCAATTATCAAGTCATAACTCAACGAGTAGGAATTAAGCACATCATCAAAATATTAACAATTGAATGAAAATACTTATATATGAAACATATATATATATATATATATGAACTCCAATATCAATTACATGAGAGTTTAATCGGTTATATTTAATCTCAATAAGATGAAAAGAAAGAATAGTGAAGGAAGATAGATATACAAAGAGGAGAAAAGTGAATCCTCTAAACCCTAGTCGTCACTCAAGGCTACACTTTTTAACTCCAAAATAGAGTCAGACTCCCAGATGGAGTGGAGTGTCTAATCTTAATGCAGAGAGTCTTATATATACACAAATTTTGACAGCGGTTATAATGTCCCAAAATTTTATGAAAAAATCTATATTCAAAACTCATTGTCTAAACAACATCTAAAGATCTAAAGAGTCATGTCTCTTCCTAAGGGATAAGATATTTAGAGATTAGATGAAGATTTAATCATCATCTATATTCTCTTATACATTGCTAGAGGAATTTAAGGATTGAGTAACCAGAAACTTCCACTTAACAAATGAAATAAGTTATTAGGCGACGAGGGGATGGAATGCTAAAAGAAGAAGAATATATTTATTAAACGATCTATACTTAGACAGAAAGTCTTTAAGCCAAAGAAACAATCTTTATAAACTTCAGACGATAAAAAGAGAGTGAAACAAGGCATTGAAAAATAAAGCAATCATTGACTAGACAATTAGATAATAGATTTTCTCTATTTTCATAGTGTTATGGGAAATTGATGATAAGGGAACAAGTCTCGAGGATGAGATTACTTCCAAAGAAAATAAATAAACCTAAGATAAATATCTCTGTAAAAACATTGTTAGAGATAATCACAAATATGTGGATCTCATTTTCTACTTTTGACTAGGGATATTTCACATCTGAATACTTATCATTTTGACACTTAGAGGTCAGTAAAAGACCAATTGAGTTATAACTATACAGTTACTTGTAACCAAAGAAGCAATAATGAATTATCTCACCTCTTAAGAGTGACGGTGGACACCTAAAGACACACTAAAAAGAATATAGTATAAGAATGATGGAAAAAATTAAGAGAAAAACTTGTGAAGAAAAGATTGGAAGGAAGATTCTACTCCAAACTTTCAAAGTAAGGGAAATGAGATACGCATATATAAGTGTTTTTGGTTTTCTGTGGGGTACCTCTAAGCCTCACAACATATTAAAAGGTTTTCTCTACATGATATTTTCTGAATATTTCTTTGACGAGAGATTTAGAAAACTTATTTTATAATCATCTTGGAAACTCAAATTTATTAATAAGTTGAATTATTGATCTTCTTTAATAATAATCTTATTGGTTTTGTGATGATTTCTCTTGTGTTTGAAAAGGCCATAATCATGTGTACCATTTTTAACATATTCGTTCATGGAAGATTAAATTCCTTAGAGATTTAGATAAGGTGAAATGTTGATTTTATTTTGTTATAGATGTATGCTCATCTATCTTGACTAGTCACACTCCGATTGTCACTTTCATTGTTATTCTTAATGTTTTTTCTACATGATCATATATGAAGGTTTATAAACATGAAATGAATGTTTTTATATGATTAACATAAATCAAATACAAATTAAATTTCAAGTGTTAGATGAATATTGCTTTTCAGATTTGATCTCCAACATGATACAAATGATGCGAATTAATAATATTTTAAACATTTTGGATTAAGTCACTTAAATGACAAATATTTTCTTGAATTGTACTTTCATATTGATGCAATATTGTTATATTTCTGGTATGAATATCTCACTTTTCCCTATTTTTCTTTGTTGGATACATGGACCACGATGAATACATAGAAGGAGCAATAAGATACCTTCAATGGTCGATCATTCAATTTAAGCTTATGGGGTTTAGATGGATTATCCATCAATGTATGATAATTAATTTAACCTCCAGAAGTACTTAATAAATGGAGGGATGCCAAAATGAGACTCTGAGGATCTCTTCTGGAAAACACTGATTTGCATCACAGAGGCTAGTGGGAGTTCCAGTTTAAGGTTCCAAAATGTGCCTTCCCAAGTCATGCAGGAAGCAAAGTAGTAACATCTCTCCATCCATAGAGAGAAGGTTCAAGAGGAGACAAAAGGAAAACTTATCTAAAAGTTTTAATATTTCTTGTATCAAAAGTTTACTTGATTTAGTCTTGTAGCTCTAATATACTTAAACGATATAAGGAATCTAAAATAAGATGTAAATTACTCAAGATGAATGTAATATATCTGGTTTAGATGAATCCTATTAATTGTTCTAAAATTTGTATATTATTCCATTCGTCTAAAAGATTCTCTCATTCCAATATTATATATTCTTTCATTTATTCAATTTTAGATGATTCAATCCTTAGTTATTATCATTCAATTGGTCTTACATCTTTGAATTCATCTAATGCTTTTGGATAGATTATTTCTTTCCTTTTTATTTCCATGGTGGCATATCATCTAATTTTACCAACTATTTTATTGGTTATTCAGTCGAACTAATATCTGAAGTTGTATTTCTTCATTCTAGGTGATAGTATCTAGTTCAATATCATATATATGGGTTTAATAGTTAATTAGTTCTTTTGTCTATTGCTATGAGTTACTTATTTATTCAACTTCTGTTAAATATTATATTCCTTAACTTTTTTTTTGTCACTAAATACCTTGCTTGATTCATTAAGCATCGCTTGATAGATTTTTGGGCCTACATTGTATTCTTAATATCTTGGCATTGGGCTATATTTATTTATTTCTTGCAGTCAAGGTTTTACTAGAAGATTATACTTCTAGTAGATGAAGATTCTTTCTCTTTTAAATTTTCGCTGCGAATCACTTCGTCTATTGGATTCGTGATGTTTATTTTCTAATAAAATTATGAGAAATGGTATAATATTTAAATAAAAATTTGTATATATTATATATTAGAAAAGGGATGTTACACTTGCGCCCGACCCAACTTTAGAGGCGTCGAGCTCAACTTTCCTACAGAGGTTCATAGCCCAACTGGTACTAGCTCAACTACAATGACACCAAGCTCGACTTGATGTTATTGCCCTCGAGTTTTGCGTGAATGGGCTCAATTCTTCTGGGCTGGGCTCAGCTACTCTACGTTAATTGCTCTTTTATCTATCTCTTTACAGGCTTCAATCTTCAATCTTATTCGTCTGAATTCAATGCTTCCTGCTCATTTTTTAAGCAAAATAAAAGGAATTAGTGTACTTTTCCATTATCATAATACAATAGTCAATTATTAAACCTAATAAAAAAAGAAATAAACATGTTCCAAGTGTCAACACCCAATTTCGTCAGGGTAAATAAATTAAAATTAAGAAAATAAAAAATGTGTCTACAATTAATTGAATAATCAAAATAAAAAAATGAAGAAGAAAATAATAAATAGAAAAAATATATACACTTGATTAGTTTAGGTTTTTATTATAAATAATAAATAATAAAACAAATAAAAAGATGTTTGAATTATCCATTTTTTACAAAACATAAAAAATAATAACAATCAACAAAAACAGAAAAAACAAAATAAAAAAATAATAATAAAGAAAAGAAATAAAAAATAAAATAAATAAATAAATAATTAACATAAAAATAAAAACAGAATAATAAATAAAAGGAAAATAAATAAAATTAAAAAGAAATTGAAACTGTTTTAAAACTGCTTCTTGATGTGCACGTTAAATTCATCTTTAAAATAATAACAAAAGAAAGGAAACTGAGTCAATCCTCTGAACTACCTTATTTTAATAATAAAATAATAAAAAAAATAAAAGATAATAATAATAATAATAACAGAAAAAGATACGTGGTGAAAGGGCTCCTCCCCACTTTCCACCATCGGATTTTCCTGTAAGACACTTCTCTGGTAACTGCTATTATTCATATTAAGAGGAGAAGAGAGAGAAATATTAAGGGAAAAAATATAGAGAGACAAAAGAAAAAAAGGAAATGAGCACTTTTTAAAGAAAGAGAGAAGTAGTTATTTTGAAGAGATCAAGCTTTGAAGATTTAAGTTTGAGGTATGATTTTAAAATTGAAAATTGGCATGCATTTAAGATTTATGAATTTTGTTGCTTGGTTTTTCTCCTATGATACGATATTTAATGTTATTATTATAAGGTTTTTTGAAATATCAAATGGTCGCACGCATCATGTGATATTTTGTGATATTTAATGTAAAACTTTAGAAATAAACTTTGGGATTGTATATTATAGATACTTTGAAAATAAATATCTTTTTAAAATATGTATTTTTAAAAATAAAAAAAAAATTATAAAGTTTCGAAACTTAAATCTATTACTAAAAAAAACATATATGAAAATTTTAAAATTTCAAAACAATCAACAGACAAATCTATCCAAAGAGCTACGTAATCCTGATTCTCCATTCCTAATGGAGATAGGTAAGAGCAAGGTCAAACCTTGTCGGACCCTTTTCAAAAAAAAAAATATTTTTGTTTGTTTTTATCTTTATTTTTGTCTAATTTTTTTGGGAAAATAAACATTTTAAAAATTACACTCATTTTATTTATTTAATTAAAGGTACCGTCTTAGGACGAGCGTGTGGGGGTGCTAATACCTTCTCCACACGTAACCGACTCCCGGACCCAAAATCTGATTTTCAAGGACTTGCCTTATCCTTTTCCGGTTTTTTCATAGTTTTCCATATAAACTATGTGGCGACTTATCTGTTTTGAAAATTAAAATAAATTATTTTTATCTGTCATCCCCATCGTGACCCTGGTTGCGACATCAAGCTTCAAAAGAGTTGATTTCATTATAAAAATTAGCTCTAAGATATTATAAAACAAATGTTATCAATATGAGGATAAGCTATTAAAATAAATTTCTCACATAAGAAAATACATATAAAAGAAAAAAAAATTATTTTCAATTCATGAACATTACAATTTCAATCACACACCAACATACTAAAAAACATATAGACCACATATGAACCTATACATCAAAAGATATTCAATAAATGGAAACGATTGACGCCTTCTAAAAGACCTGTATTAAGTATGTCCTACCATAGACTAACATCTAATTCAAACCAAGACTTAAATTTACAAGCAAACCTAACAATATCAGGGTAAGTTCATTACAAATTAGGTTCGCAAATCTACAGGTGTCACGATGTGTAAGAACTCCCCACTCAAATTCTCACTACTTGATATTTTAATCTATGTGACTTAGACCATCATTAAAGTAAGGTTGAGTTGTAGGGCTATTTTGCTTAAGCAAAAAGTTTTTCGCTTGAGCAAAAATAGAGTCAAAAGTTGGGCTTGAATTTTTGTTCTATTTTTTCTTAAGTGAAAATATTAAACAAATCAGTCTCAGCAGCATAGTTAGATTCGTTTTGAAAGATGACTTTCAAAAGCATTATAATAATACAATATCTAAACAATTCAAAATAATCAATTCAAACCATGATTTGTTCAAACATTGTTCTTCACTAATTTTAATTCAACCTTAAGCCTTCAAACCCAAAATATGTATATTTATATTCACATCAAACTTGTAAACTAACATAAACAAAGTTATAAAAATTAACTTGACTTATCTAAATCATATTCAAAACTCAATTTAAGAAAATTACATAACTTAATATGCATCACTATATCAACTTCTCAGTAAGAATATCCAATTACAAACATTTTAATGTAATCATTTATTAAACAAAACTCAAATAACACTCACTCAAATATTTAAACAGTTTTCAACCAAGGATAATCCATTCATAGAAATCAAAATTTAGTGACCAAGTTATTTTCACATCTAAATCATTTATCCTAAGATGCTATCAAAAGTATAAATACTTTCACTTACCAACAATGCTTATCTTCAAAGCAAATTTGCAAATCTAAACAGCAAAGCCATTCAAAATAATAGAAACTTAGAACAAATATATAATACAATTTTAATATATGCTTAACCAAGTAAGTTGAGAGAATAACTTTCTCAATTAACCTACTAAAATTGATGACAAAAATGAAAAAAAAATCTTTAAAATAAAAAACTTAATGTATTTGTAAAACTAATTAAACAAAAATGTATCTTAATTTCTCCGTTATGCATTTTCAATTAGAATTTGTAAAAGATAAAATATAGAGATAAGAATTTAACGAGGAGTTGAAGGGAGAGAAAAAGAAAAAAAAAAGAAAACAAAAAAAATGAAGAGAAAGAGTGTTACACGTGTAATATACTTTTATGGAAAGAGACATTAAGTATTTATTTGAAATAATTTAATATAAATATTAAAATATACGTATATAGTTTTAACATACTAGTATAAGAATCGGTATTATATAATTCTACCTTACATAATTTTGCATCAATGTACTTTTCTTTTTTTTATTTGCCTCCTTTTCGATTTAATAATTGTCCACGAGGAAAATGCTTATTACATGTAGATTTTGTTAACTAAAGCTATGTTTTATAAAACTAATTAAAAATTGGAAAATTGATCAGAAAATTAAAAAAAAATTAGTTGATGGTAAAAAGTTAATAACCAATAATTGAAAGCTAATTTATTAAATTTGTTTATTATTTAGTGAAACTTTGAGTAGCTTATAAATATAAATGAAAATAGACATACTTATACAATATTTTAATAAAATTTTAATTTTTTATTAATAAACTGTATTTTTAATTTTAAACTCGTGTGGCGTTTTTTTATACATAAATTATTTTAAATATGTTTAATTTATTTTCAATTGTCATGTATTTTTCATATCATGTATTTATTATTAATCTTATATTATATCTTATAATATTTCTATTCAAATCCAAAATAGAGTAACATTAACATATTTTTAAATAGACATAAGATATTTAAAATGAAATAAAAATAAAGTTAAAATGTAATAAGAAAAAAAAATTGTAAAAATAAAACAAACATATTCCTAAACTCTGAACCTAAGTCAGAAAAATAATAATAAAATTGGTGGTTCCAGGCACACTGTTGTATTAGTATAGTCAAACACTGATACTTGGGACAATGTGAAGGAAAGTGATGTAAGCAATGTAAGTGTATCTATCAACCTTGAATAAAGGAGTAAGATGGAAGGAATCTTAAGTTGCCTTTTATCAAATACTGAACCTGCAATTCTTTTTTTTCTTATTGTCTCATCTACCAGTTTTCTCAAATTTTAAATTATATTTATTGTTATTTAATAATTTAAAATTTTATTGATTAAGTTACTAAAAAATTAATTGACAGGAATTTTTTTTTATTTATTGTTACCCGCTTTGTAATGTGAGAAAGACAAATATATTAATCATTGATAGGAAAAATGCATTTACTAAATTATTATAAAATTGAAATTAATCTTAAAATTAGAGGTGGTAAGTGGATGAGTTCATATCAATATTTTAAAAACCTTATTCGTGCAAACTACATTCGTCCTGTAAAATTGGCACCTTAATTAATCAAGTTAATTTGAACCCATAAAGATGGGCTAAGATTTTTGAACATTCATTTGCATATCAATTATTTACTTAATTCATTAAATAATACACAATATGATGAAAAATTAAATTTTTATTTACTTAATTCATTAAATAATTGAACAGTAAAAAATCAAATCAAATCCGTATCCAAGTGACTTGGAGGTTACAAAAAGTAATTCATGTAAACTTACCTAAGACTGATTTGATATTAAAATATATAATTATTTTAAAAAATAAAATAAATTATTATATATTAGATTAAATGAATCAAATTAAATTATTATTTAAAGTGTTATCAATAAATATCCTATTTTTAAGTATGTTTTTTTTAATTTTACAATATAGTTTAAATAATTTTCCTTTTACAAAAATATAAATAATAATTTAGTTTAACTTTCTTAAAAAAACAATTTTTTATTTAATTTAGTTCAATACAAATTATATAAAGTTAGTTACTTTTAAAATACCTATTTCCATAAATAATCACACCATACCGTTTTTCTAGCAATTCTAGAAAAGATTACTAAGAGGCTAACACAAGCATGATACATGAAAAAAAAACATATATTCACACTTTGCTTCAATCAATGAGGTACACAAATAGATACCACGAGATTAATTAATCAAAATTGAAAAGTATAAAATGTATAAAATAATAATGTAAATTTTTATTGGTAAATATTAAAAAAAGTAGAATGGCGTTTAGCACCTTTTTTTGTGCATTTTTGTTTGAATAACTTTTTTTGGAGACTATAATGTTTTTACTTTTCTTTTTTTTTTTTTGGTTTTGCAATGTGGCATGAAGAAAACATA
>Ga0209700_100512_pt1 | contig 73318 bp, 33 predicted proteins | sample SiratroredBW_FD_187528 | JGI IMG/M metagenome (GOLD analysis project Ga0209700, IMG submission 187528) | Root nodule microbial communities of legume samples collected from California, USA - Siratro red BW (SPAdes) (version 2) | ecosystem: Host-associated > Plants > Roots > Nodule | place: USA... | reverse complement strand
AAAAAATATTTTTAGAAAAAAAAAAAAAAAAACAAAAAATGTCTATCTTTATCAATTATTTTATATAATTTTTAATTTTACTTTGTACATAATCTAATTTTAATTTGCGATTTCTTTTATACAAATAGTCATGTTGAAAGTCGTCTAAAGGAGCTCTTGTATTACTGCTGTTAATATATAGTTGAATGTTTGCTTCAAATTTGAAACTAGGCTTACTTACACACACTAGTATAATATCTGTAGGTGTTATTCTTTAATCATATCTGGAATTTTACTATGCAATATAGTATTTAATAAAATGAAAAAAAAGAGAGTAATGGATATGAATACGTACCTTAATTTTGGTAAGGCCGAGTCTTCTTGCTCTTCTCCTTCTTGAGTATTGTTAGTGTTTTTTGTACTGAAAGTACTCCCAAAATCCAAAATCAACTGTTTGGTACCTCACGATCTTTGAAGAACCCTAGTCTCTACACACAAACCTTATTCGCTATCTTCTTCTGAATATGCTCCGAAGGATCGAGCAGTTTCAGTTTCAGTTTCGATGCACAATGAACTCAATTTCAAATTCAATTAGGCTTTATTTCGAGGTCTGATTCTTCAATCATGTGGAATTCTTTCTGGAGGTCCAGAGATCGTTTCTCCTTGGACCAACTCAGGTCACTACTGTATCTACACTAACTTCATTTCCTTCAAATTCGCTCAAGTTATTACCAATTGCTCATTCTGATTCTTGAAGAATCTTCGCTAACAAGTTAATCAGCTGTATGCTGTGGATATCTTCTGAAGCCTTAAGTCAATTCTATTTCAGAGAAATTTTATAATGAACCATTGATTATTTTCTTACTGCGTTTTGGTTTTCACTGTTAAGGTACTTGACCGATCAATTGACGAAGGTCCAAATTATTAATGAGGTTAATAAGGTAGGAATTGGTTAGCTCGTCTTTGCTGTCAACTTTCCTTGATATGTTCTTCACGGTTTTCCCAATTTTCTTAATTGTGTTATGTGTGGAAGGGTTTTGTAATTGAGGCACTGAGATCAATTGCGGAGTTGATAACATATGGTGACCAACATGACTCGAGTTTTTTTGAGTGAGGTTCCTCGGCGCTCATGCTTTTTATTGGTATAATTTTTGTTTGCTGGAAGTTCATCGTGTCCTAGTTTGTGACAGATTCTTCATGGAAAAGCAAGTAATGGGTCAATTTATACGTGTTCTGAAACTAACCAGGACTGTGAGCGTTCCACTTCAGTTGCTGCAAACAGTGAGCATTATGGTCCAGAACCTAAAAAGTGAACATGCTATATGTTAGTTGAAAACCAAATTGAGTTTTGACTTTCATTAATTTCTGAGTGAGGTGTATAAATGTTGCGGGGTAACTGTATCTTCTTTGTTTTTTTTTGGGCAGACTATATGTTCAGTAATGAATATATAAATTACCTGATAACTTATCCGTTTGACTTTCGAAATGAAGAGCTGCTGTCGTACTACATATCCTTTTTAAGGTTCGTTTTGACCTTTAAGCTATTTTTTTATTTATTGAACTGGTGATTGGTGGTTGATGATTGCACTCATATAATCTGTTTTGTGGTGGCAGTATAATTTGTCTTTCTTCACTTCCCATCTCCTTTCTATAATATTTCTTATTACTTTTCTGTTACATGTCTTTTGGTTATCGAAGAGCAATAAGTGGAAAATTGAACAAGAGTACAGTTTCACTGCTTGTGAAGACTCATGGTGTAAGTTTGATGTTCTCTTTCTTATTCTAATGTTTTTGAATTATAGCTCTTACGGTAGTTTTAAAAGGTTGTCTTCAATCCATTGGTTAGTGGGCCTGATGTTCTTGACATTGGGATTGTAAAGGAGACCATATAGTAGTGGGGTTTCCTAGGTGTTTGCTCTCAAATGGTGATTTTATAAGGTGGATAAATAATACTGGTTTTTGTACTTCGAACAGAAATTCGTTAAAATTTCTTGATTAGGAGAAAGATAAGAAAGGAAGGAAGAGAAGCATAAATACAATAAATACCTATTGTATATTCCAACAGGATGACTTGGACAGGAAAGCCTGTCGGAAAGTTGTTCATGTTTATTGATAAAATCTTGTGAGATCGTTAATGTTTTCCACATATTCATAGTTTGGTCATTTGTGTCTATTTTAAGTATAGTTCTTGTTCTTTTGGCTGTGGAGGATGTTATTCTGCTTTTAATTTTGGGCTATCCAAATGTGTTCACTGTATCTTCTGTGTTTAGGATGAAGTAGTTTCATTTCCACTGTATGTAGAGGCCATACATTATGCTTTTCACGAGGAGAGCATGGTTCGCACTGCGGTACGAGCTGTAACTCTTAATGTCTACCATGGTGAGATTTTATTATTTTACATAAGCCCTCTTCTGTAATTTTTTTCCTCCCTCCCATTTCCTCCACGAAAACATGAACTCAATTTATGCTGACAAAAATTATAATTTTGTAATACATTTGTTGTACAATTTTCAGTTGGAGATGACTCTGTCAATAGATATATAACCAGCACTCCTCAGAAAGATTACTTCTCAAACCTAGTTTCATTTTTGAGGAAGCAGAGCATGGATTTAAATAAACTGCTTTCTGATACACAGCTGTAAGCAATTTCTTTTCTCTTGTGTTTGAACTGTACATTAAGATTCCTTTGCACCCTGAAAAAGCAATTTTGGTTCCTGAATCTGAGACAGAAATCCGGGCCCAGATTCAATGTCTGCAATTATCGCTGCTGTAGATGAAATTGAGGATAATCTGTACTACGTCAGCGATGTTGTCTCTGCTGGAATTCCTGATGTTGGTAGACTAATTACTGATGGCATTATGATGATTTTGATATTCCCATTACTTCTTCCTTCCCTAAGGGTTATGCCTAATAATGTATGAAGCTTCACTTTATGGCCTTGTCAGTTCTTTTTCAATCTACTTTGGTTTTTGTTCAAGGGTCTTTAAAAAATTACGGACAGATTTTGATTCTTATTATGCAACTTATCTTTGTTATTGTTTGATCTACATTATTATAGGACATGCAAGATGGTGCTGCTCCTTCTCTGTACTTACTTTGTTGCATCCTGAGGATTGTCAAAATCAAAGATTTGGCAAATACCATTGCTGCTGCTCTTTTTTATCCCTCAGAGGCCTTTACAAAGAATTCTCGGGGTAGTTTCAATTGCTTTATATCTGATTATGGTTTCACATCTGAATGCCAAGGGTTAGATAGTGATAATCTCACCAAGTGCGATACAAGACACACAATGTTTAATATTCCATATTCTTTTAGTTCTTCAGGTTTTCATTCAGATGGTGTTCTAATGCAAAATGATTGTACCAGTTCAAATTTGTCTTTAAGGTAAAATCCCCATTTTTTGTTACGCAATGTATTGTGTTTTTTCTTACTATTTATCACAAGTTAGATATAATAGTTTTTTTTATTTTTTTATTTCTATCTGTCACCAGAATTGGAAACATTTATTAATATGTCATGCCAGCATAAACTACCTTGACTATAAGTTATTCAAGTGAAATATGTAATACTGTTTGCTATCCAAAAAAGAAAAGAAAATGACAGCCCTTGGCTTCCTGTTACATTCTTCTGATGCTGTCTCAGAATTGAAACATGTTTCGATAAAATATTCGGTAGCATTGGAGTAAAATTATATTTTATCATTTTATTATTGAAAACCAAAAGCTAAAGTACTAGAGTGTTATGATGTTGATCTGATAGCATTTTAGAATAAAGAGAAGCTGTATTATATTTTTGAAAATAAAAAGCCACAGTTCAAGAGAGTGAAGTCAGCTATACATAGCTGATCTAGAGAGACTAACAGAATGTAACTGTCTAAGAAGAAGATCTTTAACTAACTAGAGTTAGATACAGAGTACAGAGTACACCTGTCAATAACTTCAAAGAAATGAAAGGGTCTCTTTACAATAGGAGTAAAACTATGCTCAAATAGGTAGTAACTGGGTGTTCATGTAGGCTTAAATTGATATTTTTGATGTCTTATAATAGTTGTTGTTCTAGTTTAACTTGAGAGTTAAACTTTGCTTACAGGAAGTCTTTTTGCATCTTTTTCCTAATGACTTTTATGATTGATGTAGGGAGGTTTTGCTTGCTTACATAACAAAAGGAAATGATATCCTTGTTTTGGGTTCTTTGAGTGTGCTTGCTACTCTGCTGCAAACTAAAGGTTTTCTCATTGAATTTAGGTGTGCTTTACTGTTGCATTGTTTTCTGTTTACGTAGTTTGTATTGTTCTGTAGAACTTGATGAATCAATGCTAGATGGGCTTGGAATTCTTCCACAACGAAAACAGCATAAAAAACTGTTATTGGTATGTTGTATTCTTCCATTTTGATCTTTTTCATTTTATGAACCTTTGATGGTTGGCTTTTGTACATAGTTTTGGGGGTGGGTTTTTGTGAAACCATTTGTTTCAACTACAACACTGACTTGATATTTATACAATAAATATAATAAATAGACCATTTTCTAATTTTCTTTATTGCTAGCAATCTACACTAAGTACACAAAACAATATACATTTCTAGCACTTTCCTTCAAGTTGGGTCATATACAAGTCACATGTGCTAGACTTGTTATAAAGATAACTTATCAGAGGAGAAAAACCGTGAAGCACATCAATTCAGTTCCAGCGAATTGGTCTTGTGGCACGCTATTTGATTGGCTTTTCATATTTTTTGCAGCAAGCTTTAGTTGGTGAGGGTTCAGGTGAAGAACAACTTTTTTCATCCAAAAGCACTAGGGATGGCATTGATAATGATATCAATGTCTATCATAAAAAGATCAAGGTTTGCACTTCCATCTCTTCAATAGCAAATTTATTTAATATTCACAACCAATGTTTATTTAGATTTTGGAATCGCTGTTGCTTGAAGGTTGACTTTCTTAAGTTTGCCATGTTTTACAGGAGCAGTATGGAGTATCTTTTCTGCCTTCGGATGCGGGAACAAGTCCTCATATACATAGGTTTCAAGTAAATGTTTGTATATGGTGGAGTCTTGTTGACATGCTGTTTTTTTGTTATAGTTTCTCTATACCTCGTGAAAGTCCTTGATTGCAATTAGTAGGTTTATCCTTTCATTTAAAATAATGGAACCGTAACTGTTAAGCTCAATGGGGAGGGGGGCGCGGGGAAACATGGCCAGTTGATTATTGTTGTAGTTTTTGTGTATTAAAAAAGGCAAAAGTTCCACATTTCCTAGTTCACTCTCTTTCAAGGATTTACCATACACTCTTTATACTTTCAAAGTGGGGTAGCAAGTGTTGAAGGGCTCGTGTGCGAGAAGTTGGGGCATGAGATAGGCACATCTCAGCTCGAACTCCTGTTGATTCCCCTCCTTGTGTTATGAATATGTGCTTAATATATCACAACCAAAGCAGTTTATAAAACATTTTTATCCTTTTTTCAAGTTATTCTGTAAAAGCTTAATGTGAAAAACTTCAGACTATTGATGTAAAACTGGAGTTACCAGACTTTTACCGTTTACTCAGGATAAGTGATTATTGTATATTTTTTAGTGTGAAAACACATGCATACATCTCTGTTTTTTGTGAAATAAATTAGTTTGATAATTTTCATTGAACTTAATCTACCATCTATTTGTAATTATCAGAGGTTGAGTCTTAGCACAATGGAAATATTGCCTTATGACTTCAAGGTCCTGAGTTCAAATCCTGGAAATAGTCTCTCCTTGGTGGAGTAAGGCTGTGTGTGTGTCTAAGGACCTAACCTTCCCGCACCACACTAGGTGGTAGCCTCATGGACTGGATTGGCCTTTTATATTAGTGTAAATTTCAGAAGACTTCATACTGAATGTCATGCTTCTGCAGTTCAAACTATTTCTTGTTTGGGCTTTAAAAGATGAAATTTTAGTGGCATCATTTCCATTTTCTTCTTCGTAATACTTAAAAATCCATGTTTTGGTGCCGCAAGCATTGTCCGAAACTACTATTGACTAAATACTTGTTTCCAACTGCCTGTTTTCTGAGGAATAGTTTTTCCTCTTCTGAAAGAAATTGGAAGTCATCATGTAGTTTGTTAGGTTTGCGTTTATTAATTATGAATGCTATGTTTTTCAGGTGATTGATGCACTAGTGAGCCTCAGTTGTCGCTCTAATATATCTGCAGAGATACTATGGGATGGTGGTTGGCTTTTGCGCCAGTTGCTTCCTTACAGTGTGTCAGAATTCAACAGCCATCACCTTGAATTACTGAAAGTAAGAACAGATGAGGCTTTTCTAGCAACACCCTTTAGAACTTAATACTTTTTGTTGTGGTGATGTAGTGTTTACAAAAGTATTGAAGTGCACATGTTTAAAATGATTTATTAATGGCAACCAGAGAAGGCAATTCTTCTCTAAGATACTATTCTCAGTCCTCAAAATTAGTGCTTATCCCCTCCCCCAAACTTCTCCCCCTTCTTATACCATTCTCTCATTATGCCCTCTATAACTATGGCATATTGCCAAATTCCAGTTACAGGAAATTTCATCACTGTTCTCACCTCCTTCTAGAGTATATTTTCCACTAGATGCCTCGGTACAATCCAGGTGCAATAGTCATTCCTCATCTGAACCGTTTACATCCATCAAGTTCGAAAGAGAATAAATTCTTTCTGATATATCTCATTTCCTACGTTGGATATATATATATATATATATATGAGTTGGGTATTTTTGGAAATAAAAAGTGTCTATCCCTTAGATTGTGGGACTTTTATGCTAGAAATAAAAACAAAATACAGCAAAATATATAGATTTAAAACCAATAAATACAAAATTAAAGGTAATAAGAATAGGATCTGAAACTTTCCAAAATATCTCAACAACATTGTTTAATCAATGGTTTTTATCAATATCAATTTAGTAGATATTTTAAGGAAGCTATTTGAGATAAGATATCAGTACAAAATTGCATAAAAATCTAACCTACTTTGCAAATTTGGTCATGTAATCAAAATTTTATTAACTAAATACTGACATATTAATAATTTAAATGATAAACAGTCAATTAATGCAAACAATATATGGTTATAATTTTATAGATATGAATTTACCATTCCCAATTGAGTGACTCCAATTGAAAGTGCCTGAAGGATATCTAAGTTTAAATAAAGGATATATTTAGATCAAAGCTAAAGGATAGGAAAGTTGATGCTGAAGAGAATACAAAAATTGAAACACAAAATAAGATAATATTTGAAAGTTCCTTAACTCCTTTATTTATCGGCTTTGTAGAAATAATAAATGCATTTGCTTGAAAGATTGTACTTTTTGATAAATCATGCCTTGTTCATGAATAGTCACATTAGTAGCTATGATTATAGAAATTAATGAATAGAATATGTATCAAGAATGCAAAAGAGATTATCTAATAGAAACACGTAATGGAAAATGAAAATGCCTATCAGTCCTACCAGTATCATCTGCAGTATTTTCATTTCATCTCCTAATGCAATTATAAAAATATTCTTTTCTAATACAGGTTTCATACAAGAATTATGCTTCTGTTCTTGTAGAGGAGGCTAGAGGTAGTTGGTCCGACTTACTTATTTCTGTTATCTGTGATGAATGGAGAAAGTGCAAAAGAGGTGAATTTTTAGATCACATTGGTCTGCTTGTTTGTTTGTGATAGTTGTACTTATGTTCTTGAACAATTTCTTTTTTCTACCTGTAGCAATGGAGTCGTCATCTCCTCGGAAAGAACCAAATTGCATACTTTTTCCACCATGGAAGATTTCTTCAGGAGGTAAGCTTGTACCTGTTTCAATTCATGTTTCCCACGGAGAGAAGAGTTAGAAGCCCTTTAAGTGATCCCTCTGATTCTTGTCACTGCAGGTCATATTCCAGAAGGGTCATCTTTTGCCGCTGGAAAAAGACTGCACGAGTTGGTGAAGGTCTGCAGCTTTTTTTCTATGCTCCCACCCCCCACAGACCTTTTTTTTCTTTAGAAAGGGCAGTGTGGCATAAAAATGAGAATTGGAATTCTCAATTTTGTTTCTTCCTGGATTATGTGTTAATGTGTACCTTATATGATGAAGAGCTTTTGTTGTCATTTTCCCATTTAGGCATTTGTACTTCTGCACCAGCTTCAAATATTCACTCTTGGCAGAGCTTTATCAGAGCAACCACTAATTTACCCTCCTGCTGGTCTCCCTGCAAATTGCCGTGCCCGAGGTTCTGGGCTTGATGTCTCAGGCCCAAAGGCAGGAACTGAAGTCAGCCTTGGTCAGTTATCTGAACTGCAGTTTCTTTTATTTCTACAATGTTTTTACTTAAGTAGAGGTTTATTCTTTGCTATAGGATGGACAGAAGAGTAAAAAGAAGGAAGAAGAGAATAAGGAGGGAAAAGGGGGAGGATAGAAATAAAAAGAGCGAGAACCATTTCAATTGTAATCTCAACTGCAAAACATTTTCTGATAACCCAATCCGAGTACATAGCCAAACTTAATAGTCTAACCAATCAAATAGTAACAAGTACCAAATTTATACCAATTAATGAAAAGACAAGTGACAACAAAGAAAGAAAGCTCGTGTCGACAGTCATGAGTGACTTGGAGAGACTGGTGTGCAGTTTTTAATGTTTCATGCTCTTAGTCTCTGATTTTCTCTTTTTCTCTTCTTTGTTTAGTTTTTGAGGGTTGTTCTTTATTTCCTTTTCTTTCTTAATACATTCTATTGTATCAAATTAAAGTAACATGGTCATTACTGGCTTGTTTGGAATTCTATAATTGACATTGGGCATGTGTGAAAGGATTTTCGCCCTTCTGTACTTCTGAAGATGGGAATGTGTGTAGACTGTAGTGGTTCAGTAAATATAGGAACTGATTATGTTACAAAGTATTAGGTTGAAGGGATGATTTTGAGACTAAATTGGCAAAATATGTTGTAAGCCTTCATGTCATGATCACAGATTAAAAGGGTTACTTAAACCACATATTTATTAATTTCTGGCAATAAACCTGACAGTAGGCAGCTAATGTGTAAATTCCACCTTTTGAAATTTGAAGAAAATGTTGGTATCTTCTAAATAATAATTATCACTAATTATAGTTTTCTTTACTGTTTTTTTTTTTCTTGGTGGGGGGTCTTTTTGATTGTATATGTATTTGGTGGTTTTCTTCTGTTAAGTTCTGTTACATGTTATTCCTTTGTAGTCTGCAATCAACTAATTTGTTAAAATTCTCTTATTTATTTGCCATTTGCCATTTGCAGGCAATGCCCTGCCTTGTAGGATAGCTTTCGAGAGGGGAAAAGAGCTCCATGTTTACTTTCTAGCAATCTCTATAGGAATTTCTGGGTGGCTTGTTCTTGCAGAAGAATTGCCATTGAAGAAGTCTCATGGAGTGGTTCGGTCTCTTGCCCCTTTGGCTGGGTGCAATGTATGTATACTTCTCTTCCTTTGAATCCTAATCTTGAATTAATTTCATTTGGTTATAAAACATTTCTTTTAAATCTGACAATCATGATGCAAATTCATTTAGAAAAAATAGAATAAAACATTTCTTGGAAAATTATTTTCAGCTTGTGATAAATGATTCTCAATTGGTTGACGAATTACTGTTTATTGACTTAATTACATATATTACTGGCTAGTGTTTTGAACTTGAAATATTGTGCCAAAAATTTGTTTATTTTTCTTAATTTTCTCATTTTATTCTGTTGGCGATGATACAAAGCCAAACAATTGATGTATTTTGAAAATTTGTTATGATTATTTTTACCTGGTTATCAAAGTTGTCCTCATTGTATAGCCCAGGATTGATGATAATCATGCAACGTGGTTACACTTGCGGATTCGAGCTTCCTCTTTACCCTTTCTAGATCCTGTCCAATTCAAAGACTATGGGAAAAAGAAAACAAAAGCTTCGGTAGATGGCAGATGGACATTGGCGTTTAGAGATGAGGAGACTTGCAAGTCTGCTTTTGTCATTATTGTCGAGGAAATCAATTTTCTGAGTAATGAGGTTCATAGAAGACTAAAACCTTTGCTCAACCTTGAAACAGCAGTAGATTTATCAGGTTCGTCTTTATGTTTTCCAGAGGATTCCTCGTCGTATAGAACACATCCCAATTAATTTCCAATCCCTTTTTGTGTATGCCTCCAAAAAAGTATATATTTTAGATTAGTAATTGCTTTAGTGTCATTCTTCTGTATGCTAGCTATATATCAAGTTTTGCAACAAATGTAAATGCAAGGGAACCTCGTATTCAAGGCTTTTTGTACTCCGTAATTTATTGTTTGGAGGGTCTTTTTGTATAGATGTGTTAGCGCTAATTATATGGAGTGATGAAAGCTTTTTTCTTTTTTTTTTCTTCGCCAATTATTCCGTCTTGGGTTGCTCAGTGTGTTGGATTATTTTATTGCAGATATTGTTTCTTTTATTCGTGTTTCGGCTTTATTGGATAACCTTGTTATTTTAAAGTATTTTAAAAAAGTGTATGTTCCATACTCGGGTTAGTCCATCTTATATATACCAATGTGTCGTGTCTAAAGAGTGAAACAAGCAACAAATTGTTAGTAGGCTCGTAAATTGATATTATTTTTAAAATAGCATAGTCACAGCATAATCATACTTTATCTAGATTGGATATTGGGTCAACAACAATTTCAATTTCCTGTAGTACAATCCATTAATCACATTACTTTGACTGAGAACCATACCTTCGAACCCTCTCATCAATCCACTCCCTCATGTCGGCCAACACAAGGTTGGCAGACTCATCAGGCTCTCCCTGAATCAACGAATGGTACATTCCATCATAAAGCTTCAACGTCTTATCCTCACTTGAAGCCTTCTCGTAAAGCAGCTTGGACGAAGAAGGGCACGTAACGCCGTCAGCAGTTCCGTGAGCAGTGAAAAACGGTGCCGTCACTCTGGAGAAATTATCCTGCACATACTGCGTCACCCTGAGAAGCTCCCGCATGGTCCCCACCCTAGGTGCTCCCGTGTACCTCCTCGGGTTCGACGCTATAATCTTCAACTTCTCAGGATCCCTAATCGCCTTTCCCACCATCTTGTTATCGGGCATCGCCGCCCACGTGTCAGCCAAACCGAACAACAGACCGTACATGAACAAATGCACCTTGCTAGGTTTCATATCCTCCGGGATTACGAAAAGCGGTGCCGAGAAAATCAGGCCCGTCCACGTCCCCGGATCTGATTTGAAGTACATTAGGAGCGTCGCTAAACCTCCCATAGACTCGCCGAAGAGGAACGCGGGGAGGGTTTTGTAAGCCTCGCTGCGGCGGACGTCGAGGAAGAAGGAGAGAGAGGTGGCAGCGATGGTCTCCATGTCACCGAGGTAGCATTGGAGGCCTTCGGAGCGGCCGTGGCCGAGGAGGTCAGCGGCGAAGACAGCGTAGCCCCAGGTGGCGAAGTTGATGCAGATTTTCTGGAAGAGCCAGCCGGTGTCGGAGCCGTAGCCGTGAGTCATAAAGACGGTGGCTTTGATGGGTTGGTGGAGAGGGAGGAAGGATTGCGTAAAGATTTTACCATTGGGGGTTTGGAAATAGGACTTGGTGTTGCTGACGCCTTGGGAGGTGTAGTACTCCTCTTCGGGCATGTGGCCCCAGAAGTTTGGGGGAACCTCCGATGATGGTTCCGGTGGCATTTTTGTGTGTGGAGTGGAGAAGGTGTGGGAGAGATGAGTTGAAAGAAATAGAAAGGGAGAAAAGAGTGTTAGGTTTGGTTGGGTTGGTAAGTGGGACCCAGGGAGTGGGTGAACCAACCAACCCCTCCACTACAAGGAACTTGTAAGTGGCAGTGCACAAGAGGTTGGTGGTGATAATTATGCCTCATTACACCCTTTCTCATGCTTTATTTTATTGGTGACTACATTTTTGTGTTATCAATTCATGACTTTCAAAATAAATAAATAAATTCTATTCATGACTTTGAAAATAAATGAATTCAATTCATGACTTTGATAAATAAATAAATCCGTGTAGCTTAATCTTCTTATATGCCTTGTTTGCATTGAGGGAGTCAAGATGAGAGGCAAAATGTAGGAAGAGAATTGGAAGGTCACGTCATTTGGATTCAGAGCAAGTGACTTAAAATGAGTAGAAAAATTTGGTTTAGTTTTTTAAAAAAGTATATATTAATTAAAATTTAAAAATGATTAATTGTAAAATATTTAATTTATAAATTTGGAAATAATATTTTTTTGTTGATAGCATTGTATAAAATATATGGATTTAAATAAAAATTACAATTTTAATATAATTTCATATTTTTACAAAACTTTAATTCGTTTTTGTTAATATTTATTTTATAAGAAGTAAAAGTTATTAATATTAAATTAATGTTCAATTAAACTCAACTTTATTTTAACTAAGTCCGGAAGAATATTTTAGAAAAATATGAGCAGATAGATATGAGATTAATTGTTAAGTATGATGGAGTACTTATTGTGATATTAGTATTTATTTATAGATTTTCTGGGATCTGAGTTATATAAAAATTAAGATGTTTAATACCAGAATAAAAAACATAACATCAATTATCATAAAGTATAATCATAGAGATTAAATTACATCAAATTATATAACTAATATATGCGAGTAGGTACATATATCATAATTTTTTACGTTATAACATTTTTATTTCTCGTTTTTTATTAGAGTTAATTTCATATTAATTTTATGATATGTTTTTGTTTAGACTAACATATTAGACAATTGATAATAAACATAGACGATTTTATCAAAAAAGATGCCGATAAGGAGGAGCATAATCTATTGTACCTTCAGACATAGACCTAAGTAAGTATTTATGTCATCCAATATATTTGTTTCTCAAACAAAGTAAATAAAAAACATATGATATAAACATTATTTATATTTGAAATAACAATAATAATTAAAATGCAAGCAAGCATTCGACAATGAAAAACTTATGTGAAAGCAAAATTGAATTATTCTAGTTTATATTTTATAATCTCTTCCGGTTAATCATTAAAAAAAAAAAGTTATTTTTTGTCCAAAAAAATTGAAATTTCTATATACCTGGGAAGAAGAATGAGATATGGGGTGCAGGTAGCAATTATAAAGGTGTAGAAAGCAAAAACTGTGCACAAAACCGACAATGGGCGTAACTCAAATCTGTCTTTTTTGGAGAACGAAAAACAACAACAATCATAAGGCTTCTTCCTGCACCTCCATAGCAAATGCTAAAAATACAATTTTATCCTTTAAAAATATATTTTAAACAAATCATACTCTTTATCCCTATTTACTCGTGGATGCTAGAATTTTGAAGTCATTCAATTTGAATGACTTACGGATGGTATAATTTGCAAGTTATTTGATTTTTCAAATGACTTGTATATTGTGTAATCCGCAAGTTATTAAATTTTTCGAATGATTTTCATAAGTAATTCGAGATTTTTATAATCTGTAATATTTTTTTCATACACCTCTATTATTATGGATTGTATAATTTAGCTTTTTCGATTTTTAAATTACTTATGAATTACATAATTCGTAACAATATGTAAGTATATATCCATAAGTGTATATCATTTACGGATTCTATAATGGGTAACTTATATTCTAAGACCAATGATATTTATGTCTTTCACTTATGTTTAAACTTGGAATATTAAAAATTATGGAGATGCAAAAAGATAGTCCTCTTCAATTACGAGTAAGAACAAAATTTATATGGTTCTTTAAATTATTAGTAACTTATACATAAATGTTAATTTAGCTTATAAAGAAGTTGATCTATTTTTTTCTTCTAAATTTTTTTATAGTTTTTTTCTAAACAAGTTTTAGCAATTTAAGATCAAAATAGTCACCTTAAAATAATGTTTGTAAATTCTTTTGATGTAATTTATCTCATTTATCTCCATCTAATATATAATTTTCAATTTTATATTTGAATTTTTTGTATAAATATCATAGTATAATCATAGTGTGAATACAAAGTTGATTCATTAATTAAACATTTTTTTTTCTGTGGTGGTAAAGGGTAACAGGACTTTCTCTTAATTAAATAAAAGAATTGTACAATGGGAAGTAATGATTTGAGGCTCATTGTGGTAGCACCTTTTGCTGTATTTAACTTGTATTCTTTTAAAAAGCTTTGCAATTAACAGCATTAATGTGAACTTTTATTTCAACTGAAGACATTTGCCAGCTCTAACATCAAAAGAACCAAATTGGAGTTCCTTCAAAGGAAACCTGGGACAAACTTTTTTGGAGAAACTAAAAAAAAAAAAATATCACAAATTCTTTGTTTATTTCCACATGGTGGAAGCTAGATTCAAGAAAGTGGCACCCAGATCATAGGCATGTAAACAAAAGTTAAAACGTTGGACTCCCCAGATTTATTTATTAGAATGATTCAAAAGATGTTGGCACATTCTTATTCACAACAGTTTTCAAAACATTCTTTACTTTAGGATAGAAGGTATCTTATTATATTGATCCAACAATAAAGGATGCGTAAACAAGATATCTTATTCATACTTTTCTTCATTTATATTCACTTAATAAGTACCAATTACTAGATTCTAATCTTCAATTATTCTTATATTTATTAAATTAAAATGAAATTATATGTCATCATTTTATCAATGCCATCCAATACAATTTTTTTTTCTGGTAGATACAGTTAATTTGTCCTCACCAGTTATTTTAGTCACAAAATAAATAAAAAAATAGTGAATGGTAAATTTTGTGTATTGATTATTGAACAAATTTTAGATTTTTATTATTTTAAAGTTTTTTATTTATTATTTTATCTTTGTTAATAAAATTAGTATCTTTTATTTGAGTTGAATAAAAATTCTTATGAACAAAAACCTAATGTAAGGGGAAGTGCTACGGAATTTTGACTGACGACAAGGTAAAAGAAAAAAAAAAATTCAAAGTAACAACTATAAAATATTTCTCCAACATTCTTCTAGGATCAACTTTCACCAATTAAAAAGTAAAAACACGACTGACTAATTTCATAAAAAATAAAAAGGATTCTTAAAGTAAATACTGTATTAATTTTTTTTAATATAGTTTGATGATATCTATAATCAATTTAATTTTTTTAATAAAATTAGTTGATAATAGACTACAGTTTCATAAATTGTGATGTCTCATTTATCCACATGCAAAATTTGTCACACGCGTTGGTCGATTATTACGAAGAATGGTAGAATGAGAGAATATGATTTATGATGATTCACTTATCATGGAATAACTTTACATAATTAAAACATCAGGTTTTTCTATCATAAAGAATCGATATAAAATTTGAGTATCATAACCTCAGAACACCACAAATCAATGGTGTTCTAAAGAAGAAAGAAAGGAGGCACTCATGGTGGTCAAAGCAATGATGCATTTCAAGATTTAAATTGGAACCAGAAGGCTTCAATTTTGTCGTTTTTGAGTTTCTTCTTTCTTCTGTTGGGAGCATATCTTCCTTTTGTATATTTGTGCATGGAAGCCCTACAGAGTAATGATGAATGTTCTTGGATTAAATCACATGGAAGTAAAATGATTAAGGGATAATCAAATACAAAACAACTTACAAAAAGTAACTTAAGACCTTTATGTCATTTAATTCTTTGTTTAGATGTCCACCTCTCATTTTAAAGTTGGAAAATGATTTTTTTTAATTCAAAAATGTTGAATAAGAGGGATCAAACATTATCCTTTTAATTCATATATCATCTCACTAGTTGTGCAATTTTTTATCTTCACATTATATTAGGATCCGCCAACAAATTATGTTAGAAAATCTTTTTCAGCATCAAGATAACTTGACTAATATTATAAAAAAAACAAATGACTTCACTTATTTTGTTTAAAGCATATACTTAAGGCAAGGAAGTAGAGTGGGATGATTAATGGGCAAGATTATCGTGAATTTGCGCAATGAAATATAAATTTTGACTCAGTTTTTGTTTGAATTAAATTTGGACTTTTTAAAAGTTAAGTTCGGTCAAGATTTGGCTTTGTTATTTCTTTTCGTTTTAGCGAAATTAACTCTTAACTTTCTTTAAAATAAAAATTTGACAAAAATATCTTAGAAAAATGTTTGTCGCACTTATTTTTTCAAAATTTTGTCGACATACACAATGATACATATTTGCATTATTTGCATTGTGAATTTATTTGGACAACATCTAACAAGAAATATAATAGAAACGTATCTAATTTTTAGTTAAAATTAATGTTCTACTAGTTCAGAGCTGATACTTTAGTTTTAAAAAAATTGAAGAAATGAGAGATTTGTTAACGAGAAATTGAGTTAATAAATATAGTATAACTAATAAATTTCACCAAATATGAAAGAGCAAAAAAGTGTTGAAATTGTAACATTAAAATATTTGATTTCAAAATTAGGATTAACCATCTATAGCACATGCACAATAAATTAGGTTTTTTCCAAAGAATTTGAGATTCCTATTAGAAATTGACTGATAAAAATTATTGAAGAATTATCCAATCAAAGAGAATAGAATTTTGCGATACTTGTTTTCATCTTCATGTGATTTCTATTTAATTTTTTCTTATTTTATTGAAAAATTTCCAAGTAATGAATTTTCTAGGTTTCTAAACGGATAACTCCATTAAAGCAACTTCCATTAGGTTTCTAAACATAGGTTAACAAAAGACCAACATTACCTAGAATAAATTATGATGTCTAATAAATGAAAAGCAAAGTTGTGGAAATAAGAAGTGATGAAGACATAGGTTAATAGAATGAAAACAAAGCCATGCTATTATGAAAATTAGCAGTTACACAAACTATTCCATTTTACACCATGTGGGACAATTTTACAAGAAAAGCCCTCAGTACCCAAAATTGCTCACTCTATGAAGTAATTAAGTTGGATACTGTTGGGCAGAGAAGAACTGAAGAAGCCACTATCTGTTGTATCTCCTTTACCACCCCAACAAAGTCTAAAAACTATACCCTCTTTCCCTCCAAAGTTAAGCTTTTTTAAGCTGCTTTGAAAAACCTTTTTCAGCCATTTCTCAAACATCTCATTGGTAAAATAACCACACCCAAAACACACATCCTCAATCACTCTCTCATCTACACTTAAATTCTCCAAACATTGCTTGCCACAAACCTCCTCAAAAGACCCTTTTATCTTGCACAAAAACAACTCTGCCATCTCTCTGTCTTTAACTGGACTTGTGTTAAACTCAAACCGGTTTTCAATCGAGTCAAGAAATCCCTTTTGGCTCAGTGGATCAGCTATAGTTTCCCTAGTCAAATCACTTGAAATAGGGCTGCTTTCTCCTGCTTTACCCTCCTCAACCCCCTCTTCATCAGCTTGCATGTTCAGATCAAGAGTGTTAAAGCTTGTTTGTCTCAAACACACTCTCTTCTTGCTCCCTTGAAAACTCTTGGTGTTAGCAAACAAATCAAGTTCAGCTCTTCTTTTGTTGCCCAAACAAGGCTCTATAATCCTAGGTGCTACAGATTGAGTCTCTAAGTTAGGCTTGGTTTCACTAACCTGCCATAACAACTTGATAACCGATCCCTCATTCTTGTCCTCCATACTAGTGGATCCACCACTTGCCAATATGAGTATAACTTGGCTTGAGTTCTCTTCTGTGGAAGTTCCAAACTTTCCTGTTTCAAACCCATCCGAGAGGAATTTCATGAACTGGGCATCAGCAAAGTCAACATTTTCTATTAGCACCACAAGCTGTTGGTGGGTTTTCAGCGCTCCTGACAGCATTTCAGAAAATGGGGCAATTGAAGTCTCTCTCTTTAGCATGTCAAAGTGAAGGAGCACATCAGTTGAGCCAAAAACTGATTCTGCAACTGCAAGTGCCAATCTTCTTTTCCCAATGGTGTCATTACCTTGCAGCAGTAACCAAGTAATATTGTTACTTTGCTTTGCTGATATGGAGCCGATCAAGGCTTCTGCTATTGAAGGAACAGTCTCAGACTGCCATGGCACATTCTCCTGCAACAGTTTACAAATATGAGCTCTTTGTAGTGTTCTATCATCAGTTATATCCCCCACCGTCTCACCTGAACCGCCATTGCCAAGAGCAAGAGTAGTCTTTACTTCTTTACCTTCCATGCCCTCCAGGGAATCTAAGACTGGCTCTGTTGCTTCCCTTTTGTCGCCGAAATTGAACTCAATGATGCACGATTGTTGGCGCCGGAATCGAGGAACAAGTTTGGAGGTGGAGCAATGTGTCGCATTGTTCGCAAAAGATATAGAGCTTGCTGAATTATAACTGTTGTTCCAGTTCCATGGGTTATGAATCTGTTTGCTTTGGTGTAGACAGTGGCATAGTCTGTTCCACTTTCTTTTCAACTGGATTAATTCATCCTGAAAATGTTCGATTGATATATAGTATAAGTCATAAGTCATTATGATTTTTCAAATCTGAACTAATAGGATCAAGAGCATGCATGTGCAGAAGAAAGATAAAGTTGTTGCAATTGTTGGATTATAAATATATAAAAAAATGAATTTGGCTTTCAATTTTCAGCTTAATAATGTTCTACCTTTTTATGGTCTTCTGTGCTATGAGATCGAAGCCAGAATGGCATCATTTTCTTTTGATCTGGCCTAAGAAATTGGGCCTCTTTTTCATAATTGGAGGCACATTCTTCACAACAATTGAGCCTATCCTGCTGCTCCATGTTACCAAAGGGCTTTGTTTCAGGCACATGAGACTGGTTTTGGGAGATGGTCATCTTTGAATCAAGGACACTGAAAATTTAGAGCAAAATATTCATAAAGTTACATCCAAAATTAAACAAATAGTCACTGTTGAGTTTACAGTATGTGGCTTCCATTCTTTTCACTTAACATCACAATAGGTCTCAATTATTCCCAGTGGGTGCAATAAGGCATATGTACAAAAATATGTGACTATTTTTTTCCTTTTAGTGGTTTCAGTTTTTCCAGCCCAATATCATGTGCATGCGTAATTTGTAAGAGGTTGGTTATATACTGACAAACTAAAGTAAGGCAGAACTTGAAACAGAAAGGCTCTGCTTCACATCTGCCTTACCAACCAACCAACCATGCTTTTCACAATGGTTCTGGCATAGCTCAGTTACCGTACGCACTCCTCAACACAATGTAAAACAAATTAAGCTTTCATCAAACCATCATGCCTGGATAACTTTTATGTACTTATGTTTTCCTTTCTTCATTTCTTTCTTTCTTTTTTATTTAACTTTTACTAGTCATGCATGGAGTTTCTCTTCTTCTTTTTGCATTAAATCAAACAAATTAAGCAAGAAATTTTCATTAATTGACTATTGTTTTTGGCATTAATTTAAATCAAACTGATTATTAAGCAAATGATTACCTGGGAGCATGAAGACTCAAGTCAAGTCCACCCGATGGAACAGGAACAGCCTGAAGAGCCCACTGCTTCTCAAGAGGGGGTTGCCTCATTTGACACCTCATGTATGTTTGGTAACTAGCAGTGGCCATGAGCCACACCTTAGCATTATTTGAGGTTCCACAGTCACAGAACAACCTTCCAATTTCTGAAACTAAATGATCAACTGGATTGTAACCACAATTTTCTCCTTCTGGGGACCCTTCCTCTTTGTCACTCAAACCTGCCTCCTCCACGGTCCATTTCAGGTCTCCAATATAAAAAATGCCACCCCCTTCTCCTGACGCAACGGAATTCACCTTCCTTTTCAGTTCCAAGAGTTTCATTTCAACTTCATCTCTTTTCATGCAACTCAAAGAGACAGGAGAAATCTGGAATTTGATAAAATGGGTTGACTTTAACTCATCAGGCACTTCTGACCTTTCTATCCTTCTCATTAGCTCTCCCACAAGGCCCTCAGTTAATGACACAGAGTCACCTACAATCACAGTGTTCCTTTTCTTCTTCCTCAGGAGAATATCCAGAACAACCTTGATATCATCCTTACCAGAAGAAGCTGCACCAGAGAAGGAACACGCTGGTGCACTAGTTAAAGGAGAAAAGAGAAGTGAAGGGTGGAACTCAGAAGCATAAGAAGTTAAGAAATGATGAGTCTGTCTGAAATTGGCAGGGTTGGTGGTTGTTTCCCTGTGGTTCTCACTGGCAGAAGGTGAGCAAGGAGAAGAAAAGACACCACCAGAGCTATTGTAACACTGGAAAACAGAATGGGGTGAAGAATCCTCTATGTTGTTCTTAACAGCAGTGCTAGAGAAACCAGCCTCTCTCATAACCCTGCTAACACTAGGGTCATCAAGGATTGATGTGATGAGGTGTTCCAGCTCAACCTTGATGACGAGAAGAGGCTGTTGTTGCTGTTGCTCTATGCAGCCCCTTCTCTGGTGAGCCTGAGCTCTCTTCAATGCAGCAATGAGAGCATTGGAGAGAGAGGGCTGCGTGTGGATCAAAGGAGCTGGTGCTGTTGGGAGCCTGTTGAGAGCCACATTGAAGCACAGCTCAAGAGCCCTGCATTGAAGAGGATGAGAAGCTTGGTGAGGCTGAGACTTGAGACAAGCCCTTCTCAAGGAACTGCCTCTTAGGCTGAGCAAAGTGGCAGCAACATGCAGAGGAGTGACCTGTGCATGGCCCCTCCTCCGAGCCAACCCCAGAGAGTGCTTCAACACTGAAGCAGCCTCAGCTGTGAGGGTCTGCTGTAATGCACAAACTCCTGAGCGCATCACTTGGCCAAACACCACCCCCCTCACCACCCCCTTTGTTGCTCAACCTTTTCTTTTGAACCACACTTTGCTTCTCTTCTTCTTATCCTTCTCTTTCTCTCCTAATCTACACCACCCCTACACTCTTTCTTTCTATGCTCAGATGATTTTGGACGCTGCCCTTTGCTCTCTCTGTGGATGAAAGGAACGTGGAACTAACTGAAAGGATTTGTTTCAAGACAGGAACAGTGTAAGCTGAAACAAAAACACAAAGAGAGAGAGAGAGAAATTAACTCTAGTGAGAGTCGTTTGGCTTTAGAAATACCTGAACTATGTGCCTCACCGCCTTCTTTATACTTCTTGTCACTCATCATTTTTATTCTTTTCTTTTTCTTTAATTCTCTCTTTTGGTTTTAGTTTAAAGAGGCAGCTTTTTCTTGTCTTTATTTATTATTTCTCCAATTCTACTTCATTGCCTTTCCTCTCACTCTCTCATCTCCTCCAGTTTACATTTATCACTGCAATATCCTCCCAATATATCTGTTTTCAAGAATGCTTCACCTTCACCCCTCAACACTTATAAATTTTGTCTCTAGATGTCATTTGAATCTATATTTTTACTTTCTGCCAATCTTATAATACTGTATTTTGGTTATCTATGTATTTTTTTTTCATATACTTTTTATTTGGACATTTATTTGTAGTATTAATAAGAAGAATGATAATAGATACACATATAAGTTTCTATCTCTTTTTTCTTTTTTCTGTTTCTCTCCATACACTATAGGTGTCTAAGATTATTACTATTGCATACAATAATAATACAAGCTTACTTATATTCGTAGAAGTGTAAATGAAGGATATTAATCAATGTTTATGTACATACCAGTTGTTATTAACTTATTTTGAACATCTTTAAGCAATAACTATTTAACTTATCTACTAAGTTAACAACTTTGTGAAAACAATGCGTATGTGAGAAGCATTGCAATCATGCATTATAAAAGTATGAAACATTTTCTTCGGCTACTCATCTATCTGCTACTTGCAACAACAATGTGCATGCATGCATTTTCTTTTTGTCATGGTTAATCATCATTTTTGCCATAATACAAAGGGCTAAAAGAACTGTCATTCTGGGGTAAAATGATAAATTGTAGTGTTATTTTCTGCTACATTGTAAACAAATAAAGTGGCATAGGAAATTAGAGAGTGCAGTGGTGTGGACCCGCAATTCAAATTTTTTACTCGGACTCATAGAGCTTCCCACCCTTTTCCACATCATCTTTTGAATAGACAGACAAGGCCAGAAGAAATTCAAAAAAAGTTACTAAAGGGAAAAGAAACCAGTGGCATGAAAGATTTTCTTTTAGAAAGCAAAGCGGTAAATTACATTTTTTTTTTTCAATTTATATAGAATAGACTTAACTAAGTTATGTTCAGTTTACTATTTAGCCTCCTTCAATTCCATTTTTCTCAATAAACTCATCGGTTTGGTGATGCTGGTTAGCTTTCTGACATGATATCAAGAAGTTTGCATATATTCTTAAATATGCCTGAAAAAGGCTTTGAAATTCATGCCACTAAAATTTGAACTGAGACATAAACATGCGCTTAGCGTCTTTCAAAATTAACACCTAAATTTAACTTGAAGTCAAATTTGAATTAAAAGCACAAAGGTTAGTTTTAGAAACTATACAAGATGGAATTGATTCAAACTTAACATGCATAAAGGTTAAGTTTTACATTGTGAATTATAGTGCTCCAACATTAGGTAGCTATGTTGGGGTCTCTCTTTTCACGCCAATCCTCGTAGAGAGACAGTAATTTATTCCCCAAGTACCCAAAAAGCAACCCTCTGTCTGCTATCCCCTGTTAGAATTATTGGTTCTTTTTCAGCCTCACTTCTCTCTCCTCCTGCAAACTGCAATCACCTTTTGTCTTAATCTCATCTCCCATTCCAACCACCCACTTAAACCAACCTTTTGTTTTACCAAATAAAGCAACGAAAACTGATCTATATTCCATACTGTTACAGAACTTGGACACCCATTTGTGTTCCCGTCTCGTTTTTTCAATTATCACAGTATACGTGTCTCTATTTTGTGCTTTCTTGGAAGCCTGAAAGCACGTTCTGCAACAGTTTAATCATCAACTTTTAGTAGTGCAACCATTTCACTACTTTGGTCTAATATTTTACCCCTCGCCATTAATTCCATTTAATTATGTGTCTTTTCTCTCTTGCTTTCATAATCGAGCTATTTCTTTTGCAGGTTTTATTTTATCTATACTAGACTTAGATTCTCATTGAGATGTATGAAAGGTGTATATATGATCAGGTAGATCTCGAGATTATATACATGTATCACATGCACCTCTAAGGGACACTGTACATACACTATTTGGAGAAGAGAGAGAGGATAAAAACCAAAGGAAACAATGGCAATGGTAAATAAGGATGGTGTGTGAAGAAGATAGAAGACAGAAATAAAAGAAAAAAGTGTGAAATTTGAGGTTGTATGTTACTTGAAGTAATAATCCATATCAATATAAATACATGTAAATGAATGTACGTTTCTATGTAGTTTCTTGAGTTGCATTGTCACCTTCTGAAACTACATTCACACTAGTTCGTTGAGACGTCTTCCCATGCAAAATAGTAACTGGGAGAGGGCAGGATTAGACATAACTTTGACCAACTGTTCATGAAGGAAGCATATGGGTCCTCACGTAGTCACCTTAATTTGACCCTTGTAAGATTCGAAGCATGATTCATATGATAAGAAAAATGAATCATTGTAGCCTTTACTTTTACGTTAATAATTCCTAAAAGAAAATGAAAGAAGATAACAAATCTTGAAAAGGACTGGGACCTAGAGGGAGAGCTTCATCTTGGAAGTATTGCATCGCGCGAATTCCTAGACTACTATCTGTTCAAGAGTTTAAGGTAGATTGAAGAAAAAGGAAACAAAAAAGGAGAAAAATAAAAATGGAATAGAAGCATAATAATATTCTAATTGTGTAACTTCCTTGTTTTTCATTGCACCATAAACAAGGATGGAAAAGCCATTAATATGGCCTATATATAACTAAGAAGTGTTTCTGAGTGCCAATGATGAATACTTAAATTTAAATTTGAGTACCAAACACAGTAGATAAATGTATTTTATTGAACGGTCTAGGTTGCCTTGCAATTTATGTAAAACTGCAAAGTAATCACCTTGTAAGTGCTTTTCGTTTTGAGCACACTGAAGGTTCAAAAGTATATATAAATAAACAGTTGTTCTGGAGTGTTTAAACTTTTGAGGTTAACATTGAGCATCTATTTTGCAGTCAAAGTCACCGATATGTATCGATTAGGTTATTACTTTGTAAAAGTCTAATTTATCGAATATGTAGCTCAGTGATACTGATACCTGTCGCTCTTACATTTATCATCACGAGATTGGAGGCTTCATCAGTACATATGAGACAAATATACCATGAGAGTTAAAAAAAAAATACTTTCTTTAGTGTGATTGATGAAAAGAGTGTGTTTTATTATTAATTTATTAAGTATGTGAATTTTTAAATGGTTATGTGGCTTGTAATATGTAATTTTGACTAATCCCATTTGTTTATCTCAATATAAAATACAAGTAAATATCTGCAATAAAATTGTACATTTAATTTATTTCAAAGTTTACATATATGTAATTATCAAGTTTATATTAATCAACCAAGAGATACGACTTGTTAAATCAATCTTGTGAAATGCAATTCACTAAATGCATTTGTTCATAACACATTATTTCGTATTTCATGTTCAATTTTCTCAAAGACATGATTGGAGTAATAGCTTCACGGGGCACTCCACCATGCAACCCTACTTTTCTATCGTTTGTTATCTTCACTTTCACACACAATTTCGTCCCCGCCACTGACGAAAGCGTATGTGTTCTTCTGCCTCTACCACTTGACTTTGTTCCGACTTCTTTTTTTCTGGAATGAAATAACTTCCATATATATGATTGATCTCAAGACAAAAAATAACACGTAAGTGTTTTGTGTTTGACAGAGTTGGCACGCCATAATTCTGCTAAGTTCATAAAAGCTAGATAATTTAGTATGCATGCTACACAGAATTATTATACTTGCAATATATATATATATATATATATATATATATATATATATATATATATAATATGATAGTATGTGTGATTAAGTTTTCCTTTTGTTTCGGGGGTGGGGATATGGAGGGCATCTTTGTTCTCTGAGCAGTCTATATCTTTTGTTCCGATTAAAGACAAAGGCAGCACTAAGTAGGTAATTATGAGCTGCTGAGGCTCACTGATCATTTTGGTGTCATCAATGGCAAACCCTTTTAACAAAACAAAAAGGATGGTTTTGATTGAAAGGGGGAGCTCAAATCATTGGAACATTATATTTAAAAGTTTGAAAAGTGAGGAAGACAATAGGATTTCTCCAGATGGAAGAAAAGGATCCTTTTGTGGATTAATTGCCAATGTGAAGCTTACTCATCCTTCTACTTAATCCAATGATTTGGTTTGCATGTTCACTAACAGATTTTCAACAAAGCATTAAAGAAAACCAAGGGTTCATCAAGAGACAGATCAGGCCCACGTGTATTCCAAAGGGCTTATTGACTATCAAGTAATTACAACGTTTTACCACAAGTTACATGATTAGGCAGATTAAACAATAAACATGAAGCAATTCCACCTATGATTTGGAATTTACAATTTTATAGCTTTTATTGTGAAAAGGGTCATTATTATTATTTTTTCTTAAAAGAAAGGAAAAAAGAAGAAACAAGTCTGTGATGAATTGTGGTTGACAGCTCCTACTCCTAGGGTTACGTAGCACTTATTTCACAGCTAGGAGGAGCTCCTATAGCTTTGTTTGACAGAAAAGACAAGCTCATGTACTTTCATCAAACCACCAGTGATAATTTTTCTAGTGATGATAGGTTGGTTACCCAAAACATTAATCAAATATGCATTAATATATTCATTCAATCTTTTTTTGGATACATTTGCGAAGATCAAAGGAAAAAATCAGATAAAAATAGAAAGCAGGATTTCAGTATCTCACGTATACGTTTGAATTCTTATGTGAAGGTATTGATCACAGTTCAAATTCATATTATATCACTGAAGTACAAAGTTTCACACCACTCGTATCATGAGAGGAATGCATGAGATTGCTTATCAGAATGCCTTGGATGGTATTTTTTTTACCCAAAAATAATGCAAACATAAACTGAAAAAGGTAAAAGGTAATGTTACTCGATAAAGGATTTTAGTTTTTTTAATATTTTTAGATATTAAGGACTTATATTAGGTTCTGATTAAGTTCTGTAAACTTTATAATTCAAATTGAGTTAGGTGAACTTACACGAGTTAAATTTTTTCCAATATCTGATTTCTTCTGCTGTAAAACTTGAATCAATAAATTTTATACATTCTACTCAGGATCAACTTAATTAGACTAATAAATATAGATTTAATTTTAATATCTACGTTTCAACTTCTCAACCACTGCTAGGTTTCTACTAGATAAAATCTTATATATAGATAATATACGCATATCCCAGTTAATTTACATCTTGCAAAGCACTGGCGGATGATAAAATTATTGAAGTTGAAGTTTAAGATTTAACAACAGCTAGTGTTGAATCAAATTGACCTTCATGCACACACAATTACCTTAAGTATCTGTGATAAAATTGTTAAAGGAAGAAAGAGTGGTGAGATAAAGGAAAGGGAATGTGTGTAGGTGGGAGGCACAAAGAGAAGGACAGTGGAACCCACAAGTAGCATAGAGCCTTTGATTCTGAGATGCATAAGTAACCACATTCCTCACTCAAAAAAGTTAGTATTGAAGAGGTGAAAAGAAGGCCTAGCGTGCTACTTTATACATTTTCCCCACCAATTATCCTCTATATAACTATATTCTATTCTTTTATATTATATTCTTTTTTACTCGCTCTCTCTCTCTTACTCTCATGCATGCATGATATGTTTAGATTATGGATTATACTATAAAATATATGTTCAAAAACTCATGTAATTTTAAGTGCTTGTTTTTAAACATAATACAATCACTTTTCCAACTAGCTTGATTAACAAATTACTTTAGATATAGTAATTGTAAATGTTATTATGGGGTAGCTAAGTGCGAGGCAAATAATTTAATTATATTTTTTTTTACATAAAATATTGTTTATTTATATTATTACTTTAATTTATTTAATCCTAATTTATTAGTTATTAATATCAATCTTTTATATTTTTCTAAGTTTGAAGTTTTACAATTTTTTGTTTTAGTACATTATATGAAATTAATGTACACATAATTCCCTTTTGTAAGATTTTTTTTTAATGTTTTGAAAGTTATCTAAAAACTTGATAATATGTGTACAATACCTGTTCCAAAATTTTATTTAGATTTGGGATTTAACATGTGTTTTCTACATCTGTCTGTACTTCAAAAGCAGCAGAGAAAAATATGTGTAACCCTCTTTTCCCTTCCTGAACCTTTATTCCCTGAAAGCACACACAGTATTTGATAAAAATTCTGTACATCTCCGTGATCGTCACACAGAAACTTGTCTCCTGGCTACAATTCTGTATTTCATAAGGCTGTTTTTTTTTTTCACTAATATATATTATGTTCTTCTCAGTGGAATATACAATTCTTAAATTACATGTTCGCTTTTGTTTTTTATGGCACTATAGATTTGTGATGTCACACGACAAAATGATTAACCTGACATTCAAAAAGGCCTACGATATTCTCATCCTAGTAATAACTTCATTTGTAATTCATCTCAAGCTCAACGCAACTCAAAGATGAACAGTTATGTAGTTATGCAAGCAAATATTGAAGCATTTATCATTCAAGAACAAATAAAAGTTTCAAAGTTATTCCATCACACCATTAGGAGATCAGGTTGAGAGCATTTATGGCCATCATTATTCATAACAAATGGATTTGTTTGATGGTATTAACCTTGGAATTAAGTGGATGAGTGTGTGAGAGAGAGGTGAATATGAAAAGTGAAAGCAGGGAAGTAAAGGAGAAAGGAGAAAGGATAAAGGAGGAAGAAGCTTTTGTTACTGAAATCTAAGAGAGTGATTAAAGCAAATGAGGGAAGTAAAGCAAAGAAAGTGAAAGGGAAAGTGATGAAAGTATGTTCCTTTCTTTCTCTGCTCATCTTTCTATATTGCATGCAAAACGATGACAACCTAAAACCATCATTGCTGCCACTCTCTTTGTGCACTAATCCCCATAAAAATGTCATGGATCTCTTTCTTTTCTTTCTTTCTCTTTGTTTTATCAGAGACACTCCTTTTGCTAAAGAATTCATTCATAAATCAACAAATTAAAGCGGCTGTGTTTAATCACAAAAGCTGTCTAGAATTAAGAATAGAAAGATTTGTTGGTGAAAATGATCCAACATGTCTTTGCATATTGTCTCAGCCTATACAAATGAATATAATATAAAAAGGCATTATATGGCGCCTAATGTATAATTGCGAGTTTAAGTAACCTCCCCAAATTCAACCTACATATCTTCCTATGTTAATTTTTTTAAGTTGATTTTAACCTTATAACTTTTTTATCTATAAAAATTTACTTAAAAAAACAATGTTTATATAAAGAAGGAATGTAAAACCCAGATAAGTAACTCTAATTAACTTTTTTTAAAAAAATATTTTAAAAAACTCAACAATAATAAATTATAAGGCTCTTATATAGAGACAACAACCTTAGTAGAGAAACATTGGAGTAATCTCATCCACTTATTTGTTCCACCAAATAGGCATTCATCCTTTTATTACTTACATGAGTATCCATTACAAAATAATTCATGGACTTTTTATTTTTATCTTCCAGTACTATGACATGCATGCATGCGTTGCAACTATTATTATGAATTTATAAATCAAACATTAATAAAAAATGGTCATTTTAATACAATTTAATACTTTTTAATTGTTATATAAATTAAAAAAAATAAAAATCCACAAATTTGTATTCTTCTCCCATATAACAATATAAATTTCGATATATTTATAAAAAAACATCAAAATATTGAAAATATCTAAAAATTATTCTTTATAGAAATTCAAATAAAATTATACCTTAAAACATAAATTATCTTGTACATTATACAACTCACTTAAATTGTTTACAGATATCTCTATTTTTTTGTATGCTACCCTTGATTTCTTGTGTTTATATTTACAAATTATTTTATTATACTTCAGCTTGTATCTTAAAATTAATTTGTCTCCTTTAACTTTCACTTTTTTAATAATAATACGTCTAAGAGTATATTTTATGAGGTGAATCCAAGTAAACGATATAAAGTAACGCTCATTTTTCCTAGAAGATGAATGAGAAAATAGGAAGTTAGAAAATATATAACACCTTGAATCTTATAATTTTTAAGATTTTATCGGTTGATGATTTAATTAGAGCAAATTATAAAATAGATTAAAACATCATCTTTAATTTAAAATATTAAGATAATTAACTTGTATATTTTCTTTTATTATATTATTAATTTTGTTCAATACACGAGACTTAATTTCATATTTGAAATTCTAATAATATTTTCTTCATGTATAAGTTTATACGCTTCTTTTAAAAACAACTTAATAAACTTATTTTTATCATTATTTTTATTAGAACTTGACGTATTTATTTAAAACTTTATTTATGACAAGAAATTCTTAAATTTAAAACTTTTCATCCACTTATTATTAGTTAAAAGGAATAACAGTTTGTTAATTAGTTTTTCTAAATGGCATGTCTTTTTTTACTTTTGGAATGGACTAAAATAATCTATAAACTTTACATCTTTAGGAGGACTTCTCAGAGAGATTTGATAAACTGGACTGATATTACCAAAACCGAAAAATTTCAACATGGGGATGTAGCTCAAATGGTAGAGCGCTCGCTTTGCATGCGAGAGGCACGGGGTTCGATCCCCCGCATCTCCAAAGATATTTTAGTGTTATTTTTACAAGCATTAGATATTGTTAGCTTCCACTTCTTAATTTTAATGTTGTTTTGTATTCTTCTTTCATTTTGATGAACCTAATCCCCAGAGGGGAGACAGTCACATGGCTTGAATACATCACAATCAACTGGTCCCAAGTCAAAACTATATATTGGCTTTTCTGGTTGTTCTATGTGTAGTGCATACATACACATAACCAAGTAATGGGACCAATAGTTCCCATCCAATTCCAATTGCATGTTTTGTTCTATAGTTTCTTTTTAACAAGTTCCTTATAAATCATTTTTTATTATCAGATTTTTTTTTCATTTTATTTATAAATTTCATAAAATTTCAATTTTAAAGGAAGATTAAACGGGAGAGGAATTAAAAGGGTGACAAACACAATTTTTTAAGACCCTAAAACTTTTATGCAATGAAGATAGAAGTTACCCAGTTCCCAATCTGAAAACTTTAACCTTGTAAATGTTTATTCCGCATGTCATGGACATTTATGGATATGTCGTGCCCAATATAATGTTCATGAGTAATACACGGTCTTATTTACAATTCCAACGCAGTTTGCATGAAAATATAGGAAAATTTACTCAGAACTAAACTAATACTAAATACTGAACCAACTAATTAAGTTTTTCCAAATTTCTAGCAACAGATTATAATTTTTGACCAACATTATATTTGGAAACCAAACCAACATGAGCCTAGTGATTTTATTCTCTTTAGAGTGATCCCTTTTGCAACCTTTTGCTAAGACAGTTAGACAAAAGAAATTATAGCACAAAGATGGTCGCACATTAGTGTGTAAATTGATAATGTATAAAAAGTTTTCTCTGGGCTCGGTTGTCCATAACATTGATTGATAGAGAAATTGGCAGGAATCGGGTAGCACTTGAATAACATATATGAACAAAAAACACAAGAGAACAAAACAAAAGCTAGCTATGGCATCTATATCTATATAAGGTAACAAAATAGGTCAGGGATGACTCAGAACAAACAAACTCTGCATGTTTGTCTCTGCTGGACTGAAAATAGACCTTTCAAAAACATCACTTGTTTCTTCAGAAATAATACATTTGGGTTCACAGAATGCTGGTTAATGAATAGACCTCTCACTAACTGCTTTCCTCTTCTTCAACATAATATTCTATTCATCTAATGTACTCACTGCACATTACCTGCTTTTTCTTAACTTTATACCATTTAAGCGTGCCATTCACCATGACCATAAATAACATTACATTTACCTTTTATTTTTCCCTCTCTTATTCACCGTTTACACAATTTCATATTGGGGCCACTTGGCCACGACTCTGTCAGTTTCCTAAAGATGGATCTTAACTCAGACAACGGATGAGATTCTTGATCAAATTTGAAAAAACAAATGTGCTCTTTACCTCAACTTTGGTAGTTTTATTTTTTGGATGTGCAGCATAGTTCATATCAGTCTACATTTTTCTTATGGCAGAAGTTTTCAAATTTAAACTCTGTCTTTAAATAAAATTTAAATCATTCCTAGTCAAGTTTATAAATATTCCTCTGAAAACACTTGAAAATGATGAGTATAAATGAGACCACCAACATTTTACTAAAATTTGATATCACGAGGTGAGAAAATAAAATATGACATGGAGAGTGCAAAGAAAGAATGTGACAGAAGTAGGAAAAATATAAACGGTTTTTAGTTGATATATGTCTGATTCTAATAATTGGTGCCTTGTCTAGCACCTCTTAAATTGGAAGGCTACCAGTGCTCTTTTTAGTTGGCCTTGGCCCATATTTATCTGTCACCTATATAAAATTTATCAACATTATCATTCTATGGATCTGAATCTATATATGTTTTAGTTATAAGGGTTTAACAGTTTTTATCTTTTGTAATGGAACTAGAACATCATTCTGAAAAAGAACAATTGAGCAGGGAAGTATAAAGATCCTGTCAAACGGGATTCTTCTTTGATTAAGCCAGTATTGTTAATTAATCTTTTGACATGAAATGTGTGATTGTCTGTTACATGCTTCCTCAAAGATTAAAGACAGAATAAAACGTAGGCAAAGAACTTTTTTCTGTATTATTTCAACAATGGTCAACTCTGAACACAAACATCAGCTTACAAAAGTTTAACTCTATGGATACATATTCAATGATATGTATTTCAATACTTAACTCTATTGATTAAAGTCTCGAATTTGCATTTTAAATAATAAAAATAGAAGTTATTTAAATATATGAATCAGGCATTACATTTAACTTTGACTCTCTCGATACTAAACATGCATGAATACGTTTTATACATTTAATCGATAGTGATTGTTATTGTTTTGGATGGAAGTTTCAACAATGATGATGATAGTGTTTGGATGGAAGTTTCAACAATGATGATGATAGTGATTGGTAGTATTATCTGTTGGATTTTAAGGGCTGAGTTTTGTATCATATATACAACAACTCATACATTTGTGATGAGATTTCAGTAATGTTAAATATTGCAATTCTTGTTGAGGTGCACTTAGATTCTTTTTCTCTGTGTTCATCTTGTTATATCTTCAAGCTCACCTAACCCTGTTAGAACAAGTTAATATAATAGATATTTAAATGGTAAATCAACCAAGAAGCCATTAATATCTATCAGAAGACTTGGTAGAATCACATGAGAAAGTATCCAGGGACATATTAAAAAAATTAAAACTGGTGTGAGTTATCATTTTTATAGTCAGTGTTACTCAACTAAATTACCTCTCTAAAACATTAATATCAGTAAATTTTGAATCAGAAGAACAAAGAAATCTGAGTTTTCGAACTTGGACATCTCATAGTTGCAACTAATACACAAGCATTTACAACTATGCAAAAACGAGGTAAAAAAATAAAGTAGTGGTCTCTGTTTCTACCTAGGAATTTACACCCACATTTATCCTACTATTTCTCAAAGGAACAACTCTAAACTACTTATATTCAATTCGACCTTCTTTTCTACCGTGCAAATGACGTGGAAATTCCTCTTCTGTGTCACCACTCTCTTCATTGGCAATTCTAGTCATAATTCTTAAAGGGTGAGCCTCCGTGTTGAACACCCATTCATCGAGGGAAATGACTGATGAAGGCGAAAACAAGAGATAAAGATACTTGAGTGTTTCTGAAAGGAAGTAGCTCTGCATCATATTATCTTTCGTGCCAGTAGTCACCTAAGCATTTAGTCAGTTATGTTTAGCAATGTATAAAGCAGTTAAATGCTTTTGCTTTATAATGTATTTGCATTGAAGAAAATTAAAGAAAAAAGTATATGAATATGATCAAGTCTTGATAGAACATGCATAAGCTTGCAACACAATTATACATGTCAAACTAAATAATGAGAACAGTTAACAAATGCATGCACAACTTTTCCAAGGGTGAGAGTTAATCATGTAAGAGAAAATATTGAAGCAGTTCATGAATTTCTTACATCTTTGAGTCCAACATATCCTGTCTCGATCCGAGAATTGTTTTCAAATGCTTGGAAAATGTTCCAACCCCATTCTTGGTATGTTTTGTTTCCAGTGAAACGCCAGAGGTAGAATAATGACTCAATTGTTTCAGGCCTCTGGATATTCCACGAGGTACCAACACTCATATCCTACAGTTTTCATAAAACCTCAGAACACAACATCTTAGGGAATTTGACAAACAATGTGAGAATTAAAGGTTCAAACCTCTCCATTGCGAAAGTAATAGTTCTCTCCTGCCAATTTAGTTGGTGTTGATTGGTAAAAATTGTAACAAGTCCATACAAGCTACGAGGCAAGATGAATTGGAATTCAGTATAAGTGTGAAAGAAAAATAGCAGCTCAAACCAATATATTTTAAGCTTAAATTAGTAATTATTGTCACGATAAAGCTTATTCCTTTCGGAAAAATTATTTAATATTCAGTCAAATCTGAAACCTTGGATGTTTGTGATTTGGTTTGAAAGAGAAAATACAAATAGAACCTGGTTCTTCATTATGTTCTGAGTAATGTTTCCAATTCCAAGGGAAGATGCAAGAAAAAGTGTGATGTTGATTTTCAGAAAAATCACCAGCATATCCACTTAATAGCTTAAGTTTTTAAGAGAATATGTACTCTAGTATTATAAAGCAGGTTCACCTCCTCTGCAAGTGACATAAACTTTTCAGCTTCTCCAGGGTCATAGCTTGAAGATCCCAAAGCCAACATTCCAGGAACAAAACAAGCTAATTCATCCATCTGATAAGGAAACAAAATCAAATATTCTTTTAAAGACATACTCAGCTAAGACTAAAATAAATTTCTTTTTCAAATAACACCTTATCAAAGACTGCATTTCCAAGCCTCTCGGATATGTATGCAAAAGACGAAGGTGTTGACCTTTTAATCAAGCTTTGAAGACCTATCATTGATTTCTCCCACATTTCCCTGATCCACCATTAGCTCACATTTAAAATATGGTTCAATATATGTCTCTTAACTCAAAGTTTGAACTTTCATATTAAAGTAGTGTCGAAAAGAGTCTGCTAAATGTGTGTTTTGTAGAATATGCATTTTGGATGAGAGGTATTCCATTTTGCAATTTTGGTTTATTCCATTCTTTCAAAAGCTTATGGCAACAAAATATATACATGGTGGACTAGAGTAAGGCAGAGTCAAGTGTATGCTTTGTAAGATGGTTTATTCCTTAGTTAGGTACATAGTTTCTTACAGAGGTAATAAAATTATTTAATTTTCCAAAGAACAATCAACATTTAAAGCTCATTACCTGTAAAATGTCACAACTTCAGTTTTATTTCCTTGTATCCAGGCCTTGAGTAGGTACTCATAAAAGCTGCAACATATAAATGGGTAACCTTGTAGTAGGTTAGCATATTAAGAATCATTATGCAACATTTCAAAATAATTAATCAATAACTCAAGTTTGTTCCACATTCCCAAAAAACATAGCACATGAATAAGGGCAACTCATAGAGATTGCTGAAGTCATTTTTACCATATTATCTATATCAAGAGTTTAACAAAAACTTATACAAAATTGGAATTGAATTTTATTTGAAGACCAACAATTACAAGATCATAACAATAATGATGTTAGCAAATTTTATTGGTATCATTACCTGTCACCCATGGCACCAAATGTAATTGATCCACCTGTTTTAGTTCCAGTAAGTGGATTAAGGTATATAGGAAGTAAGCCATCATCCGGAAAATTCTCATGAAGCTCCTTGATGACCCTTTCTGCCTGAAATTATCATTGTGGCATTCTTGAAATCAATATGCTTAGTAATTTTTAGTAATGTTTTGGGTTTGAATCCACTGACAAAAAACTAACTTTAACATTTACTGATAGAAAATGTTTAGTAATATGAAGGAAAATGATAAAAAATGTTTAGTAATAAGAAGTAAAAGACATATAAAGTTGACAGTTTTTATTGCCAAAAAAATAGTTAAGTAACAGATAAAGTAGTAAATGTCACCTTTTCTTGGTACGTGGGGTCTTTTGTCCTTTGAGAGAGAGCAATAAATTCGAGTTGTTCGGAACCAGAATCCGCAAGAATACTGCTTCCCTAGTGATAAAGAACGACCAATCAAGAACATAAAATATCTACAATAAATCAAAATATGTAACAATGAGATGGAATTAGTCGCAAATAAGATTTGATATCTTTTAATTAAATATTTGCAAGAAAGAACACCGTATGATATGTTGTATTACCAAATGCAATATGATCATTTAAGCAATCAAATGACACTGATAAGATCACTTAAGCAATCAAAGGATATCTTACCAATCAATGATGTTGGAGGTGAACATGATCCAAATATTCAAGTCAAACAAAAATTGAAAAACATAAACTCAAGTCATCATGTTATAAATCTCTAATAACAGAACATTATCAGTAATTAGAAATGATTTTGATACAAAGCTGAGATTCTGTGTTATGACATTAACTTCAGATAAATAAATGAAGTAACATAATGATGAGAAAACATACCCGCGCCCATGCAGGGTTATTTGTACTGCCAGATGCTAAGTTAATTCTATTATAGGGGATTCCTGAAGGTGTATTCCAAGCAGGCAATAACTTATCTGCAATATCTCTAGCCTTCTCAAGGAAAACATTGTCACCAGAGAGATCATAAGCACTAAGAAGGCCACCCATCACTCTAAACCAAAATGATAAATAAATGAGAGAAAATGAATTAGAAAGAAAAATTGTTGCAATCTACGAAGCTACAACAACTGCTAGGTGGGGGAGGAAATTAGCATTTCAACAAAACTAAGATTGAACCTTCTAATTCAACCTTATGGTTGTCTCGAACACACTAACTTCGATGTTCTTGTCGAAAGACAATGACTGAGCAACCCACCTGCAATTTTATCTCATTAGATGCTCTGAATGTATTGTATTCTTTAATACAAAAACGATATTAATAGAGAGAATCCTTTCTCTTTTTCTTTTTTTCCAATTCAACTTGTAGCAAAAGTGGAAAAGAAAGAAGACAAACATTTTCAAGCAGAAATAGTGGATTGCAAAATCGAATGTACTAGAAATAAAATACAACTCACTCTCTAGCTCTATTAAATTGATCATCAAGACCCATTATAAATAACGTGTCGAGTGAATCTACTAAAGTTGCCCCTAGACCGCCAAAATTGTCAACACCATTCATTGATTGTGGCTGTGCAAGGAATAGCAAACTAATTAGTTGCATAGTTTAAATTTGACTATTCCAAACTGTGTGCTATTATAGCATAAAACATAAATGGATTTAGAAACGAACATGCAGACACATTTTGTTGTTACTTCTCCTAATGTGTAATATAGGTGAAGTTCAGTTGTAGAAAGAATCTGCATATATTATTGTGTCTTGTAACGTAAAACTTCATATATCCCTAGATTGATCAAAATTTGAATGAGGTTTCATTTCTTATTATGTCAAAGATATATCTATTTTTCAAGGTTCAATGGCTTATACAAAAGGGTTGCCTCCACCTCGTTGTGAAAATAATTTCAAAGCTTTGCAATCATAACCTAACCTATTCTACCTTGTATGGGGAGAGTTTGATTTGCTCTACTATGGAAGAAGAGGTGGAATAATGTTGTGGTAATGAGAAATGCGATAGATAATAAGTTTTTACTTGCTACTCTCAGTTACAAGCTTTACTTGTTGATAATCACTTTGCTGATTAAAAAAAGTACAATTGTGCAAATGACTCGAATGTCAATCTCTGAAATCAACTTAATGAGTGCAATGAAAGGCTATAGTTGACCAACTTAACTAACTAACTTATTTGTTAAAAGATAATACAACTCAAATCCTACATAAGAAGAGGAAGGTAGAAGAAAAACAAGCAACAAGAATATAAAACTCATCATATCAAGTAGTGGATTAACAAAAAAGTTAAGAAAATATTATGAAAAACCTTAAGTTCATCCCTTCCCCATGCATACGTTTCATAAGAAGTCCAAGCATGAAGCATGGCATCTTTTATTTTATCTCTTCGTTGTAAGCTAATAGGGTCATCTTCAACAGAAAAATCCTTGGTGAATTTATTGACTTCATCCTCCTTTTGAATACTTTCTGCCGAGTCTTTCATATGGCCTCTTATATCTTCTAGCTGCAGTATCAAATAACTCAAACCAAGTCAATTACCACCAAGGCACAAAAACAAAATTTTGAAAGTATAACAAACAACCCTATAGATAATAAAAATCTGCACATCTTACTGTATTCTGCAAGCGTGTAACCTCTTCTTTTAATTTCGAAATGTCATCCTAGCTCCACAAAAGGAAAAAGAAAACAGCTTAAAGAACTGTATTTCAAGAATTCCAACTATCAAAAGATTACATAACCAAGTTTAAAATACTTAAATTAAATGATCAAATAGACTATTCAAATTGAAAACATTAACAATGTGCGAGATGAGACCACAATACAAAGCAACATGGTACCCCTTCAATCCATTTTAACATCAGAACTTTTTCTTTTATAAATGCAATATAAAAGAAGAAGAAAAAACTCTTGTAGAATTTATAGAAGAAGGATATTGGTTTCACATTCATAATGAAAATGGAACTTTCTTGGTTAATTTAAGAGAACATTAGAATAGACAATGAAAGAACCTGTCCGCTGGTGAGTGATTTGCGGTCATAGAGTATCCATGTAAGTAAAACGCAGAAGATAAGGACCAATGCGAGTCGTTTAGGCCTCTTAATGTAATAACGAGGTTGCAAATACCTCCATCTAGATGTAGACGATGATGAATGAGAAGATTTTTTACCCATTTCTTTAACAATCTTGAATGAACCCAGAGGCAAAGTGAGTATGAGAAAGAGATGAAGTATTAATAGTGTATTATTGCATGCGAAAGAATAATAAGAAAGATATTATTTGTAATGGGTGGTGGTGCAAAAGCATGCGTAGGTTGTAACCTCAACGTAAAATTCGGACGCAGTAAATGTCGGAGGACTTTTCCTTTTTTTCTAGAACCTCTCCCATCTCTCTCTTTATCTTCATCATTCTCAACCTTCACTTAATTCATCTTCTAAATTCAATTCTCAAATGCTTTTGTAATTTAAGATATTTGTCCATAAGAATTATTTCACCCAGTATTTAGCTTTTTGTTTTATTTTATTACACAATAAATTTAATTAATAAGAAACTTATTATGTCATCTTAATTATGTCTTTGTTATATTTTGAATTATTAAATAAATATGCTTTTGTATGTTTTAAACTCAAAAACACATCTTTTTAATCCCAATTTTTTTGCATTAAGATTATATATTCTCATCTATTGTTAGTTAGCTGAATTTAGTTGAGTTCTTAGGTTAGTGAACATTCAATGCTTTTTTTAAATATTTATAACTTCATTCAATAAAACGTTGAATGGGTTAAAAATTTAACACATTATTTTTGTTTTTGTTCTAATTCAAGATTTTTAGAAATAAATTATAAATAAATATATTTTTAGTCTCAATAAAATGCTCAAGTTATAATTTTTATTCCTATTTTTTTCTTTTTGAATGGTATAAATATGCATATTTTTATATAAACCTTATTTATTGCTAATATGAATATTTATAGATAAAATTTTCTTCGTGATTAATTTTTTATAATTCCAGGAAAATACATTTCTGTATAAAATAATATAAATAAAAAATAAATTAAATTATTATAAATTTCAAAACTAAATTAATATTAAAAATAAAATTAAAAGGATTTGAACTTGAACGTAAACTATTATTTTAGAGATAATATGATTTATTAGGACTTAAAATAACATAATATCAATTTAAATTCATTAATAACATTACTTTTATTATTTAAAATTATATATATATACTTCTACATTAGACTAAATTAATATTATTTGCATAACTAAATTATTTGTGGGTAAATATTTTTAAGTATATAATTTGTTTTACAAATATAATTCATAACAGATAAATGTTTTTAATATAGAAATAATAGTTTAGATCTACAATTAGTATTTTAAGTTGTAATATGAAGATCAACATGTTGTTAGTCTGACACTGGACTTGTCCGCTTATATGGTTATAAAAAATGTAATATAAGGTTGTTTTCAAATTAAGATATTTTTGGCTAGTTAAGAAAATGAAGTACAAAATGTTTCTTTGAAGAAGAATGCGCGTAGAAAATGTTTATTTTAATTTTTCCTTAAAGGAGGATGGTAAAAGTTTCATTCTTCAATTTATTTATTCTAATTTACTGAATACGAATATAATTTAATTAAATATTATACTTATGACAAGCATAATTAAATCTGAAATATTTATTTTAAATGTGTAGACTACATTTCCCTCTATCCACTCTCTTGTGTTTTATATAGTTGCCTTCTTCATGCAAAAAAATTCCAAGTTATCCAAAATAAAATACTTTTAAAATATGAAGACGGAAATACTTCTGAACCCTAAATCTTTATCCCCTCATTCTATTTGTACGCTGCCACCTCCAACTACTTCCAACCATTCCATTTTGCGTTGTGTTTGTCATTTTGATTTAGTGATTTATCAATAAGTATTTGAGATAGTATGATGTATTGAAGTATTTGTAGTGTATTTGGGAATTTCATTTGATTTTTGCAATTTCGGTGAAGGATTTTTTGTTAAAATTTATTTTCAAAATAGAGTATTCCAGGTTCTCCATGTTTGGAGAATAACTCAGAAACACCTTGTTTTAAAACTGAATTTTAATAAAAAATAAATTTCGAAATGAAGTGTTTTAGAACTATATTCCGAAATACGTTGTTCGGTAATACATTCCTACTTCCAAAATTATATTAAAAATTTCAAAAAAAATTGTCAAATTAAATCACATTTTCGCACCATGTCAATAAAAAATAGAATACAACAACAGAAAATAATAGTATTTCTGGTTTTAGTTATTATCCTCAACATATTACCTGGATACGATTGTCTGAATTATCTAAAACCTGGTCTCAAACTCCTCCTTCCTGTGCAGAAAGAATAATTTATTTAAGCATATTCAAAACTACAATTGATTATCTCTCACTGGGAACTACGCCATACATGGTGCAGTGCCTGTCTATATTCACGGCAGTGCCCTGTCGATCTTCACCGCGTAGGCTTTTGAAAGAGATTACTTAATACAAAACTGGTTACAAAATAAAAAAAAAAAGGCGTAGCAAATGGAAGGTCAGAGATTGGATTTTAGTCACTTCCAAATTTTACACAAAAGAAATGGGGACCAATTTTTACCATGAAAAAAGTTTGTCATTAGCACCAACTCCAAAAATAAATAATGTAACAGATAGATTTAGTTACACATATATAAAATTTTGATGTGTTGATGTTCTACCGGATCATAAAATTGTTTTCAGTTTTACACTAAAATTCTTCTTTATATATCCTTTACCCTTTTTGTATGGGTGGAATATTTCATCACAATATTATCAAGTCCTCTTTCTGAGCTGTACTATTATATGTATATCTGCAACAATAAACAATTTACAAATTTTGATGATAATATCTATCTTATTACTCAGTCTAAGAAGATATATCTGAAATTCAAATAAAAATTGAATTAACAAATTATTTTATTGTCTCATTTTCATCTTGCATTTAGCTGCCATCATAACATGTCATGAATGAAATGCCAAACATACGCGTCTAAGAATTTTCCAGGGTCAATAGAAGATAGCATCTAAAAACCAACACAGTTCACAGATTTTTATTTATTCTCTTCTTTCTATGTTTTTTACACTATTTCTTTTAAAGCAAGCAAAACAATTAGCGAAATAATTTCGACACATACGACGTCGGATTTTTAACCATCAAAATTATATATGTATATATATATATATACATATATTGAGTAGCATGAAGTGTGTGCATGTGAGATATGGAAGAAATAGAAAGTAGAAACTAATGAAGTAGGTTGGATAATGGGAGAAATTGGGTAATTGTGAATAATTGGTCAACTATTGCGTGTGATTTGTTTTACGCGTGTCCTTCTAATGCTACTTTAACTTCAATCCCAAAAACCATAACTTCTCTGCTTCGCTGTGCCACTCTAAAACACTACTTCAATAACATAAAGTAATGCAATTTCTTTTCTTACCACATCGTAACTACCACGGTTAAACATATGTCCCAATCAATGCTCTTCAACAAACATTTCTTCTTTCCAAGTAGTGATATTTGCCTAACTACCATTAAGGTTACTTCCTGCTTTTTAAGTTTATGGGGCTTTCAACCAAAAAAGTCATACTAGATTCCATAACGTGTCAGATCTTTCAGATTCTTATTCTTATGCTATTTTCAAAATCAATAGCATGATAAGCCAAATGTTTGAAGTGAAGAGGGGGTCGATTCCACGTAGTTTCTGAAACGAAAGAGATGTACGTCAACGAAGAATCTGACTAAAGCGTGTTGCACCTTGTTACATTAATTAAATCATACTTCAAACAAAATGCATTATAGACAGCCTCATCACAGTTATGCATTCAAATTCTGTATGAAAATCATTTTTCTAATTTATGTTTTCTTCAAGGTTACACCTATTCAACCATCTCTGTTTGATGGCTTTATTTTATTTTTACACATCAAATTATTAAATTCATCGTGTAAACCATTATTTGCTTCATCTTATAATTATTATTTATTAATAATAAGAACGAGATCCAAATTGCTTTAAGAAAATAACAAATAATAATAGGGGTTATCTTTACTGTATAAGAGAATTATATTTTTTAATTTAAATGAAATAAAAATAAGATCGGCGTATATTAAGTACGAGAATTCTTATAATATTCTTTTACATATTTTAAATATATGTCACACATTTTAATTTTAATTTAGTTTTTATTGTAATGTCCAATGTTACTAAATTAATAAATAAGAGTAATATAATCTTTCTATCCTTTTTAAAATTTAACCATTTAATATAATTTTTTTGTAATTTTTAAAATAAAATATACCACTTTTATTATTACATAATATTCTTATCTATATATAAGAGGTCTTACACATAATTATACTAGTAATATTATAGTTTAATCTCTACAAATAAACAAATTAGCCATACAATAAATTAGTAGTCATTGCAGAAATTATTAACTTAATGGTAATAGGACCCATTACAAATATAATAGTCGATCGGTTTAAGAAGTGGAAGTGTTATGAGATACAATCATTATTATTTTTTATAAGTCATCGTATTATTTTTAACATTTACGTTCCACTCCATATGAAAAAGTGTTACTTATATTATGGTAGATAATTGTTCAATATAGGATGAAGTCATTTATACAAGGTGTATGATCATTTTTGTTTATCATTTTTATTAAGAAGAAGAAACAATAAACTTAAAATAGTGAGAATAAATACTATGTAACTAAATTAAATAATACAAAAATAATTAATATATATATATATATATATATTCATATTTTCAATTATATGTATTTATTTTTATTTTTATTTTTATATATTTAAATTATTTTTAATTTTAAAATAGATAAGATATACAAAATTATTTTATCTTATTCAAATTTTACTGTTTAAATTTTCACAATGAAACCTTCAATTATCCGCGTAGAATATTATTAATTATCTATATCCAGATTTATGAATTGAAATAAATTATAAAACTAATTTCCTTATTTTCTTATTAGATGAATATATATATATATATATAGAAGAGACACGTAGTATTATTCTGAGATCCTTTTAATTAGGTAATATTTTCTATTGAATTGAGAATACATTTCTCCTATATAACAAAATTTGTAATGATTATTTTAATTATAATTTGAATGGTTTAAACTAAAATATGTCATTTCGTTATGGATGGGTTTAGGGAAGGATAAACTTGCACTACGTATCTTATCTCTTCCACTTTTTTTTTTTTTTTCAGACGTTTTTGAATTTTTAAAATTTTATTTTATTTTTAATTTTTATCTTTTTGAAAAATTTTAAATTATTTTGATATTAATTAAATAGAAATTTAATATATTTCACCTATAAGATATTTTAGAAATATTCAAATATTTACATTATTTAATAATAGTAATAATAACATAATTAACATATTGTATAAAAATATTGTATTATAAATACGAGAGGTTAAACTTATTCAAATAACAATGACAGTTAATCTATTAATTCAGTAATACATTTTCAATTTGATCCTCAAAAGTAAATTAAAATATGCTATGTGTACAAATTAACATATAACAAATACTAAATTAATAGTATTTCAAATATATATAAAATTATTTAATAATTTTTTGTAAGTTAGCCTAAATTGTTTAGTCCAGAACCTTCCTTTTATGAACGCTGTTTGCGTTTACATTCTTCCGTTTTTTTCTCTGTAGTTGTCTGAATTTTAAAAAAACCAAATTAAAAAATTGAGAAAAATAACACAAGGCCAGGTATGATAGAGATGTCATGTTCCTTGGTACTTTTCCTTATCTATCTTTACATATATTTAGCTGGTAATTAGCTCTGTAAAATAAATGAAATTCACGTAATTTTTTAGTTAGCAATACTTTGATTTTGTAAAATAGATAATATAGTTTAAATTAAATATAAAATAAAATATATTTTGAAAAATTATTAATAATCTAACATTTTTATATATTATACAATTTTATTTCTTTCAAAAATATAAATTCTATGTATTCTCTTTAAGTTTTTAGATTGATGAGTAATCACTTTTATGCTTATATCACATGAGAAGAGTTTATTATATTGATGTATATACAATTATTGTATTGAATAAAGATATGTGACAATATAAATTAGAAAAGATAAAATAGAAAAAAAGATAATTATTTGAATAATAATTTGAGACCGAATTATAATTTATGAATTTATTAAGAAAATAATATATTATAATAATTTTACTAATAATCTAAATTATGTGGACTAAAATATCAAATAATAAAAAATTAAAGAAAGTTTTTACACGTTTTAAAAGATTCTAATATAAAAAATCTTGAAGAAGTTAAGGTTAAATTAATTAAAATATTTCTGATAGAATAAACTTAATATAAATTTTATTATGTGTCAGATTATAACAAATTTTTAATGTCACGAAAGGTATAATTGAATATTATTATAGTTGTAAATTATGAGTTAGATACATTATGTAGTTATTATGAGTTTATTTGAATCAAAATGAATTCTGAGGTGATGATAGTATACTTTTTAAGATTATATTTCATTATTGATATAACATATTTATATTAATTAATCCTTGAGTATTTATGTTGTATATCTTTTATGATATAGTAGTGTAATATCAAATAACGTTATATAGACAACCCTTCTAATAAGTTTAGGAATCTTATTGTACTATTTTTTAAAATATTCAATGTACATATGTGACTTGATGTAATTAGGGTAATATATATTGAACTTGCAAATTTATTTTTACATATATACATATATTTACACGTCAATTGCTTTATATTTTATAAGTCATTATACATTATTTTCTATAATAAAATAACTAATTTTGTAAATATTAAAAACGAGAGTTAAATGTACAAAACTTTACTAATATCTTAATATTTTTATAAAATATTTTTCTTATAACAAAAAGTACGCAGTATAATGGTGTAAAAATCATATGTACAAAAAGTACATATATATATTTTTTATTAAAGATAAAATTTATTTTTAAAAAATTGTTTAGAGTTATTTTTAAGGAGTTTGAATCACATGCTTCTTTTTGCTCACTACTTAAAAATAATTTTTAATAAAAAAAATTAAAATTCAGCATCAGATAAAAAAGGCAAATTAAATATGAAGTTGCCTTAAAATTATACTTGATTACATCTGTCCCATTTCCCACTTTCTTTTGATTTATTTGACTTGGTGTGATTCAACAATTGTAAGATACAAATTTTAAGACTTCCCAAGCGTGGAGTGTGAACATGAAGAAGTATTTAGCAAAGGTACCATCATGTCATGTAATTGTTGAGTGAAAGTGAGTGCATGTCTTGGTTTTCTTTGGAGGAACAGTTGAATGACGTAACATGGCTTTAAAAAATAAAACACCTAAACAATCATATTATATAACTTTATCATTTAAATTATATATAATACTAAAGTAGTAGCTTAGGGCTTTCTAGACAGTGATGCAAACAAAGCTGGCCGGTGGAAATAAAGCCAACCATTGTCAATAAAGTCAATGCCACCGAAGGTCATGTGCAATTTCAATTTATATTTTAGACAAAAAAAAACTGAAAAAATATAGATAGATATGTATTATAATTGGATGAATTTAAAAACCACAAATGAAGTTAAAATATTATTTCTCTGTTAAAATCGCTCATTTATACGGATACTAGTAGTTTAAAAAGCTGTAAAAAGTTAATCGATTCTAAAACACCCTATTATTAACTTTTATAAATATTGTCTTCTGGAGCATTTTAAATGAAAAGTACGTTTCAAAATTTATTATTGAACAAATTTAATTATGGTATACTAATTTAATTATCAAAAAGAACCTTTTGCAGATATTTCTTTAACTCTATATATAAAACTAAAACAACTGAAGGAAAAACTATTATAAAAAGATATTTAAAAACCTATAAAAAAGTATAAATTTAGCTTATTAAATAAATTATTTGTAGTGTATTTATATAATTATTATATTAATACAAGATTCAGATATCTTTTCATCCTTAAAAAAATGGTTTTTGTTTTTGTATTACACATTTTGTTTTTTTCTTTTTAATTATCATTCTCCATTTTAAAAATATTGATGGAGTTGATGATTATTACATCACGATAATATCATGATGATGTCATTAAATGTCAAGTCAGTAAATAAGAATAATTTGTAAGGATTAAAAATAAAAAGGATATATATATAATAAAATAATTTCAGAGACTAAAAAAAGAACATTATATGAAAAAAACATATTTATATGAAAAAAAAACATTTCAGAATTAAGCTAAATATTAAAGTAAAATAAAATTTCAAATATTAATATGTTTTTCATCCCATTTTTATTCTCTCTTTTCTCTTTTCTTGTCTTTTTTTTTTCGTAGCTCTACATTTTCAAACAGTATCATGTATAAAGGACTATACAATAATAAAATGTTAGGTTATAAGGGTAGCATTAAACTTTGGACATGAAGTTAGACTGCACAATCACATAAAAATTGGCATTGATTAACTTAAAGTTGTTCAAACATGTATTATTGATGTATTTTAAAATAAATAACTTCTTGGATATATTTATGTCTAATGCGCATTAAAAAGGCAGTTAGAACAGATTTCCAAACGTAAGTATAAATGTTGAGCTCAAATTTAATTCCATTTTAGAGCTAAATTAAAAATAACTTATAGAATAAAATAGTTATTTTATTATAAAGTATATATATTGATATTAATTTTTGTAATAATTATTTAAAATATAGGAGTATGTGAGAAAAAACGAAGAAAGGAAAAGAAAATAAGTGATGGAGACCTGAGAAGCATAAAATAAAAAGCATGCATCCTTGTACAGACTACCATCGCGTATAAACAGTTTGACCAGAGTTAGCGCCGCAATACGTAGAAGAGTTTGATATATTATTGTATATCACTAAATATACTATTTTATATATATATATATCCTTATGGTGGAAGATATGATTGTAATAGAATATAATAAAAAATTTATATAACTGATATTAGCGTAGTATGATTATTCTTAACTAACAATCAGATGAGTATTAAACTAATGTAAATTCTGTAACTATATTTTTGTTATTATTTTTTTTTAGATTTAATAGCTTAAATATATATTAATTTACTCACTTAATTCTTTATATAGTTTTTATCGAACATCAAATAATATTATGTAAGTGAATTTTTGTCAAACTTTTTTTATTAGTTTGAAGTTTACATATGGGAGAAGATAACTCGGATTCATGAAAATCTCATTCACTCCACCTCAAAGTAAGAACAATATAAATAAAATAATTAATGATATTAATATTGTCATATTATTAGTAGAAAAGTCACATTATATGTCTCTATAAGTTTTAAGAAAAAAAAAGAGTTAATTAAGTTTTAATTTATTATAAATTTAGTTTTTTCAATTGAGTCTTTGTTAAACAAAATATTTTATAAATTTTATTTTTTTATATTTTTAATTAAATCCTACTTAATGATACATATTTTTATACATTTATATTTTTATTATACATTGAAAGTATTTTTTATATGCTTCATTTTTAATTTTTAATTAATTTCATTATACAAGTAATAAATTTAGTTTAATATGCATATTTATTTTAATTTTGTATTTTGACTAAGCGATCTTTGTTTATTGTTTTAGTTATAATTTTTATGTAGATATTATTTTGATTTTAGTTGCATTAGATTTTATGTTTTCAGGACTTTAAAATAGATTTGTTAGATTTAAAAATTTTCACTATTTTTTTTATAACTTTTGAAAGTTGATACATATTTATTGAATTGACAATGAAAAAAATTATAGAATGTTTTCAAATTATAAAACCCTTGGACAATTATAATAGAAATATATTATGTGTTTTTTTAAGAAATATTATATGTTTTATAAAATATATTAATAATTTATTTTAATAGAAGTATTATATGTTAAGATTTGTTAAGTTATTTTACTGGTTGGTTACTTAGTTATATTTGAAGGGTTGTTCTGTTTTAGTCAGACCACGTTATTAGGAATTGTTAGACGTGGGTTTTTTAGTTTTTTTATGGTTTTTAGCTTGTTAGGTTAGGCTATATAATAGCCAAGTTTATTATTCAATAAAACAGATTCTCTCTCAATTCTTTTATCTTTTTATAAAGCTTTTCTGTTTTTAACATTTGGTATCAGAGCCCATCACGGGGCCTGATCAAAACTAGAAGCAGCAGTCTTCTACGAGTGTAGTCATTAAAGCATGATGGCAGAGAATTCATTTGTGCATCCATCAATTCCGAAATTCGATGGGCACTATGATCATTGGGCAATGCTCATGGAAAATTTTTTGCGTTCAAAAGAGTACTGGGGCTTGGTGGAGAATGGAATTCCTGCAGCAGCAGAAGGCATTGTTCTTACAGATGCCCAGAAAAAGCACATTGAAGATCAGAAGTTGAAAAATTTAAAAGCCAAAAACTATCTATTTCAAGCATTAGATCGTTCGATTTTAGAGACAATCATCAATAAGGAAACATCGAAGCACATATGGGATTCTTTGAAGCAGAAATATCAAGGTTCGACCCGGGTAAAGCGTGCACACTTGCAGGCTCTTCGAAGGGAATTTGAAACTCTTCACATGAAGACAGGAGAATCCGTGAATTAGTATTTCGCACGGACCCTTACCATAGCTAACAAGATGAAAGCAAATGGTGAGAACAAGGGAGATGTTGCTGTAGTTGAAAAGATTTTGAGATCCTTGACTCCCAAGTTTGATTATGTTGTGTGTTCCATTAAGGAGTCTAAGGATATAGACACCTTAACCATTGATGAGTTGCAAAGCAGTCTGCTTGTGCATGAACAACGCATGAGTTCTCATGTTGAAGAAGAACAGGCTTTGAAGATTACTCATGGAGAACAATCTGGAGGAAGGGGTCGAGGTCGTGGCAGTTTTAGAGGAAGAGGACGGGGACGAGGTAGACAAAACTTTGACAAGACCATAATTGAGTGCTATAATTGTCACAAACTAGGACATTTTCAATGGGAATGTCCAAACAAAGAGAAGGAGGCCAACTATGCAGAAACTCAAGAAGAAATGTTGCTGATGGCGTACATGAATATGAATAAGGTTAATAGAGAAGACATGTGGTCCCTTGACTCAGGGTGCAGCAATCATATGTGTGGGAATAAGGAATACTTTACAGATTTTGATGGAAGTTTCAGAGATTCAGTGAAGCTGGGTAACAACTCCAGCATGGCCGTAATAGGTAAGGGTAATGTACGACTGCAAGTGAATGGAATAGCACAAATAATCACAGGAGTATTCTATGTACCAGAGCTGAAGAACAATTTATTGAGCATTGGGCAATTGCAAGAAAAAGGGCTTACCATTATGTTTCAAAACGGAATGTGTAAGGTGTTTCATCCTGAAAGAGGCTTAATCATGGAGACAAAGATGTCTTTGAATCGAATGTCCATATTGCATGCCATATCTCAGCCTATAGTGTCTACTTGTTTTAATACACTCACAGAAGATACGGGGCAACTTTGGCACTGTAGATATGGACATTTGAGCTTTAAGGGCTTAAATACTCTTCAGCAGAAGAAGATGGTAAATGGTTTAGCACAATTCAAGTCTCCCTTGAGACTCTGTAAAGATTGTCTAGTGGGTAAGCAACAAAGGCACTCGTTTCCAAGGAAAAGCACCTGGCGAGCCTCACAAATTCTCCAGTTGGTGCATGCTGACATTTGTAGACCGATCAAACCCATCTCTAACAGCAAGAAACGGTATTTAATTACTTTCACTGATGACTTTAGCAGAAAAACATGAGTTTATTTTTTAATAGAGAAATCAGAAGCCTTTGTTGCGTTTAAAAATTTTAAGACTCATGTTGAGAAGGAAACAAACTTGTTTATTAGAGCCTTACGTACTGATCGAGGAAGAGAGTTTACATCACAAGAGTTCACCAATTTTTGTGATTTAAATGGCATACAAAGGCAATTGACAGCTGCATACACGCCACAGCAAAACGGAGTTGCGGAACGAAAGAATAGAACCATTATGAATATGGTTCGTAGTATGCTTTCTGAAAAGAAACTTCCAAAGAGTTTCTGGCCTGAAGCAGTCAACTGGACAGTGCATGTATTGAATCGAAGTCCAACACTGGCAGTCAAAAATAAGACTCCCGAAGAAGCTTGGAGTGGAGTCAAGCCTTCAGTTGAATATTTTAGAGTGTTCGGATGTATCTCTCATGTTCATGTGCCTGACAGTAAAAGAACCAAGCTGGATGATAAGACCTTAAGTTGTGTTTTGTTGGGAGTTAGTGAAGAGTCAAAGGCATATAGACTCTATGATCCAACTTCACAAAGGATCATAATAAGTAGAGATATTGTATTCGAAGAAGACAAGAGCTGGAATTGGGATAAGACCTATGAAGAATCCATTATGTGCGATTTGGAATGGGGTGATCATGAGCCGGAAGCAGTTGTGTCTGATGAAAATGAAGAGGGAAACGAATCTGATCTTGAAGCTGGCATAGAAGCAAAAGAGGAGAATCTTTCCTCTGATTCTTTAGCTGAAGCAAGTTCTCCTAGCTCAGACGAAGGGAGGAGTAGGCATCCACCAACTTGGATGAGAGACTATGTAACAGGAGAAGGTCTTTCTGAAGAAGATAATGAAGCTCATTTGGCCATATTTGCAGCCACTGATCCTATTCACTTTGAAGATGCTTTGAAGAGTGAGAAATGGAGGCATGTCATGGATCTGGAAATGGAAGCAATAAACAAAAATGACACATGGGAATTGGTGGAGTTACTTGAGGGAGGAAAAAAGGTTGGAGTAAAATGGATTTATAAGACTAAATTCAATGAAAATGGAGAAGTCGAAAAGTACAAGGCTAGGCTTGTAGCAAAGGGGTATACTCAACAGTGTGGGGTGGACTATACTGAAGTATTTGCACCTGTGGCACGCATGGAGACAATTCGTTTGGTGGTAGCACTTGCAGCTAAAAGAAAATGGTCAATCTACCAGCTAGACGTGAAATCTGCATTTTTACATGGTGAGTTGAATGAAGAGGTCTTTGTGGAGCAACCTTGTGGTTATGTGCAGAAGGGACATGAAAAGAAGGTTTACAGGTTAAAAAAAGCACTTTATGGGCTTAAGCAAGCCCCACGTGCTTGGTACAGCCGCATAGAAGCATATTTTTAGAAGGCAGGTTTTGAGAAGTGTGATTATGAACACACTTTGTTCTTCAAGACAAGAAAAGAAGGAAAAATATTAATTGTAAGTCTTTACGTTGATGATCTCATTTTTACTGGAAATGATGAATTGATGTTTACAGAATTTAAAAATTCCATGAAGCATGAGTTTGACATGATAGATCTTGGTAAGATGAGGTATTTCCTAGGTCTTGAAGTCTTGCAAAGATCTGATGGCATTTTTATCAGTCAGAAGAAGTATGCATTGGAGATGCTGAAACGGTTTGGAATGGACAAAAGTAATTTTGTTCGTAATCCTATTGTTCCTGGCTGTAAACTCATGAAAGATGAAGGTGGAATAAAGGTGGACAAGACTAACTATAAACAAATTGTGGGTAGTCTCATGTACCTCACGGCTACTCGACCAGACATGATGTTTGTGGTAAGTCTTATTAGTAGGTATATGGAGAATCCTACTGAGCTTCATTTACAAGCTGCAAAAAGGGTACTAAGATATTTGAAGGGAACAAGTGGGTTTGGAATTTTCTATAGGAAAGGAGGAGATGATGAATTTGCTGCTTATACTGACAGTGATTATGCTGGAGATTTGGATGAGAGAAAAAGTACTTCAGGTTATGTTTTTTTATTAGGTTCAGGAGCAGTATCATGGTCATCAAAAAAGCAACCAATAGTGAGTTTGTCTTCCACAGAAGCAGAATTTATCGCTGCAACTTCATGTGCATGTCAGGCGGTATGGTTAAAAAGGGTGTTTGAAAAGCTGGGTCAAAATCAAGATAAGCCAACTATTATTCGTTGTGATAGTAGTTCTGCAATCAAACTCTCAAAGAACTCAGTAATGCATGGTCGTAGTAAGCACATAGACGTGCGTTTCCATTTTCTTCGAGAACTCACAAAGGCTGGTACAGTGGAATTGGTGCATTGTAGCACAGAGGAACAGTTGGCTGATGTGATGACTAAATTACTAAAGTTGGATGTTTTCTTGAAATTGAGAGGGCTATTAGGAGTTTGTTCTAAGTTGGATATAAACTGAATGCTTGTAGTATTCAGTTTAAGGAAGGAATTGTTAAGATTTGTTAAGTTATTTTACTGGTTGGTTACTTAGTTATATTTTAAGGATTGTTCTGTTTTAGTCAGACCACGTTATTAGGAATTGTTAGACGTGGGTTTTTTAGTTTTTTTTATGATTTTTAGCTTGTTAGGTTAGGCTATATAATAGCCAAGTTTATTATTCAATAAAACAGATTCTCTTCCAATTCTTTTATCTTTTCATAAAGCTTTTCTGTTTTTAACATTATATACTATTTATTGTCTGTCCTATAAAAATTCTGGATTTGCCACTCTTTTGTAACTTGAGGTTGAGACGTAGCGCTGTCATGTTGATAAAGTACGATTTCTGATAATTAGATTAATTAATATCTTTAATCGAATAAATTTGAATAATTATTTTAAATTTTTTAACTAATTAATTAATATTTTTAACTAAGTAAATTAAAATAATCATTATTTTAATCTGTTAAATTATTTTATTATAATTAATAATTAAAACTTGGTTTATAAATATTAATGTTTTTATTACAATCTTATTGTGTATATGCATTTTTTAAATAATATAATACAAATGTAGTTAATTTTTTAAACTGAATTTTTATTTTTATTTTTAATTTTAGAAAAATAAACTAGTAATTCATCCTGCTTCATTTCTTATTTGTCAATTTGATAGCAGGTTGAATCAGTTTTTTGTCAAAATTCATTTCGTCACCCCTAACTAAAAACATGGTATTCAATGTTAAAATCAAACACTTTTGCTTAGCAAACAATAGTAGCATGCACATGAACCTTCCTACAAGTTTAATTCATATGATTAGATCACAGCATTTAAAGTGTACAACACTATCGCAACTTTAACAAAACCAATGCCAAATAAATAAATAATTTACAAAAATAGTTTTCAGAAAATGAAACAGTTAATAAGAAAATATTTTCATTGCTTGACTGATGAAGCAGATGATTTCCATCGTCACCGTAGGAGAAATTAAGGTATAGATATGATTTTTGTCAAAAATAATGTCGAGGGTTCACAAACAGAAACAGAAGTGTTGACAGAATACACTACTATCAATTATTCGAACAAGGAATGGAAGCAAAGTCTACTTTTGTTACTGGTTTAAGGAAAAATAAAAAAATTACCGACAAAAATAAATTTTGCGTACTCTTTTGTCACAAACACTGATAATCATTTGTCAGTGTTTCACAAAACGATTGTAGACATATATTTATAAGTCTATTTAGATGAGTTATAAGAAAAATAAAATAACATCTTTTTAAAAATTAAAATTAATTTCTAATAGAGTAAAAATAAAAAAATTAGATAAATTATATAAGAGAAGTTCTATAAATTATCATATATATAAATTAGTTTTATTTCATTAAGAAATTAATTTACTTTTTTCTTATTCTTTTAGAAATATCCATATAAAAGTTCGTGGAATTAAACTGGTAACGAGCTATTAGTTAGATAGATTATGACAGCAGTGATGATAAGGCTAACTTTTTAATAGGATTTTTTTATATTTGGACATTTTTTTAATATAATTTTATTTTAAATAAATTAATATTTTCTTTTCTTAAATTTATATTAAGGTTGTTGAGGGAGTGACTATACGTAGAATAAGCATTGAACAGTGGTACAGACGTGGAAAATGTTTGCGACGGGTTTGTTTTTGCAGCTTTTCGCTTGTGTTGATTCGATTCCTATTATCCACCAGCCAGAACTAAACTAATTAAAAAAAACCTAAAAACTTATCTAAATAACCGATAACTAAAAACATTGAAAAGTTTATATTATTTTGAATTTTTTTTCTGAGAATCAATTTGATTTACGGTTTAAATTTCAAAGCCGATCCAAATTAAACGGAAACTATAATATATTTTTAATATATTATTTTTATTAGTACAATAATAATAATAAATTATACATTTTAATTTTTTTAAATTTATTTAATCTACTCTACATATTTAATTTTGTGAGGTTTTTATTATTCTCCACTATGGAAGTTGTTTAAGACACTCGAATCAAGCGATTATATTGTTAAATTTAACGACAACGACCCAGTTTAAAATCATAAAAGTTTTGGAAATTCAATAAAATAATTTTTTAATAAATACTTTATTAAAAATACTTAAATTTATAATAATTTAAAATGAATTAAGTTGCTTTTTTATTAAAAATAATTCATTTCAAACATCCCATGATTTTCATATAATAAAAATAATATCAAACGTAAATTTTATAATAGACATAAATATAAATATCATTAATTCATTATAATATTTTAAAATATATTTCTTTATATAAAATTTAATAGAAATATATTAATATAATCACAAAATAAAAAAAGATAAGCCTTTTCTATCAGTTCATTAAGGGGTCACACCTGCTAAATCCTCTACTTACGTGTAATACACTATCATCGCATATTTAAAAATAAAATAAACATCATACAAAAAAAGATTAATCTAGAGAGTTTTAAAATATATAACCATAAATATTTTTACAGTAACTCATATTATATGTATACTATTGAACAAGATTCAAAGGTATTTATCTGTCACATGACTCCCAACAGTGAAATCTACACAACCCTCATATGATAGGATTAATCAATGTGGTGTACTCCAATTAGTTTTTTCGCACACTGTAATGCAATCACTACCTGAATATCTTCATCTATATGATTATGATATACCTATAGAGTTAGGATACATCTTTATTGATCAAATCCACAAACAATGCACGTCGTAAACAATCTCAACATATGTATCCCCTTTCCTGAATATACTATGTCGTGATCACACATCACATCAATTAACAATATTTCATACAATCATACAATAATTACTATCAGTTCTCAATTCACAACACTTCAAAATCATCAAACACATATATGAAATTTTGTTTATATACTTGATTCTACTTCCGTATAACATGTACATTGAATAAGATTTAGATGTTTGCACCTGTCACATGACTCCCAGTTGTGAAATCCACACAACCCTCAACCCAAAATGAATCACATCATACTTGTATGATAGGGTTAATCTATATGATCTGGTCCAATTGGTTCTTTTTCACACTGTAACTCAGTCATATAAATTTGTTAATCCATATGATCTGGTCAAATTAGTTTTTTTTCACACAATAGCGCAGTCATATGAACTTTTTTTGGCTCTCACTACCTGGATATCTTCATCTATATGATTACAATATATTAGTAGAGTCAGAATACATCCTTATTGATTAAATTCACAAACAATGCAATTTTAACTAATCAATCTCAATACAAGTATCTCTTTTCCTGAAGATATTATGTTATGATCACACATCACATCAATCAACAATATTTTCATACAATAATTATTTTCAAAATCAATTCTCAATTCAAAACATTTCGAAATCATCAAAAACATATATGAAATTTTACTATCAATTCTTTCAAGAAAGTTTGGAATTGGTGACCACATCAACCTACATCTAAATCTTCTAACTTAAGGTTTTATTGAAAAATAAAATTAGCTTTCCTTTTTGAATTCACAAAGAGCTCTAATATAAGGATATCAGATATAGCCTAACTTGCATCACAAAATCCTAATCAACAATCAGAACATCACTAAAATCCTGAATTAACAAAGACTAATCCTGATGATAAAAACACTACTGTAATTATAATCTAGATTCAGGTGACTATAAAAACTTGAAAGCTTACTCAAACAAACAAAAAGACAAAAAATGAACTTACTCAATATAAGATTATGATAAAAGAGTCTTACTTTAATTACCACAAGTCTTATAATAGATTCTAATCATCAATCTAATGAAAAATAAGATAAAAAAATGTAGAAAAAAAGTAAATAAATTAAAAGAAAATAATTTTAGAAAGATAATAGTTTCTATAAAGCTTAAACCTCAACAATAATTTCCTATTATATAAACTTTTTCTCTTTTAAAAAAATATATTTAAGTATTATTTTATTTATACCTAAATAAAAAGTTTAGATTGTAACATGTTTCTGTTTTAAAATTATTTTCTAGAATATTACGCTTATTCTTTAAATTAGAGGATAATACACTTTTAAATTATTGTGAAAAAGAAAAGAGGTTTACATTTCTATTAAAAAATAAAAAATAGTGACTATGTTGCATCGCATTTATGATTGATATAAATGTAAACGCACGGAGGATATGATAGATTGCAATGACGTATAAGATTTTATGAGTCTTGCTAAGTTATTATTTAATATATTATATATTTTGTGGGTGAAAAAAGTCTTGTTGAAACCATGGATTAATATTAATGTGAATAACGCGGCCTCAGAGACCACACATTGTTTGACGGTCTCGGTCGCTGTTTCTGGGAAGCAGCAAACATGGGAACACACTCCAAAACATTCAATTCTCCATCTCCTCTTCTCTCTCTCTCTATATATATATCTCACCCTGCTCTCTCCAAGCAGAGGAAATCATTAGGTGAAAACAAAGCAAAATTATACAAAAAAAGAAAAAGAAAAAAGAAAAGGATCAAAACCATTCTTTATTCCTCTTGCTTCCGTCCGTTAGAACCTCAAACTTTCGAACCATGGAGAACACTGGTGAGGAGTACCGGCATTTCTGGGACACGTTCTTCCAAAACGAAGAGCTTGATAGGTAATCACAATTCACAACCATACATCAGTTAATTAATCAACCGTTCATAATCATGTATTTGCACGTGTTTCCTTCACTCTGACTTCAGTGGATTAAGTGGTATATATAAGCATATGCGTAATTAATGAAAAAAATTTGGTGATGGGACATGCAGCTGGGCAATGGATGAGGCGGCGTTGTCCGGGTACTATGATTCAAGCTCTCCGGACGGTGGTGCTTCATCGTTGGCATCAAAGAACATTGTTTCGGAGAGGAATAGGAGGAAGAAGCTCAACGAAAGGCTCTTTGCGCTTAGAGCAGTGGTCCCCAACATCAGTAAGGTATATGGTAATAGTGTGGACAAACCCCACCTTAAAGAAAACCAGATATTATTGTTGTTCATTTCGCTTTCGGATAAAAGTATATCTAGCTAGCTAGTACCTATTGGAGATAGGTACCACACACGTATTGTTTGCATTAATTTAGTTGTTGATGGTGAATTTGTACAGATGGATAAGGCTTCTATCATTAAGGATGCTATTGAATACATCCAGCATTTGCATGAGCAAGAGAAAAGAATCAAAGCTGAGATTTTGGATCTCGAATCTGGGAAGCTCAAAAACCCAACCTATGAATTTGATCACGACCTGCCTATTCTCCTCAGGTCCAAGAAGAACAGAACAGACCAGCTTTTTGATTCTGCCGCTTCAAGAAATTCCCCAATTGAATTAATTGAGGTATAACTCTAACTCGTCAATCACTCTTTTCAGCATTTTAGATATCAATTGATGTTCTTGTAAACTTTTTTATCCCTTGAATGTCGTTGTGATATAATATAGTATTGACTGGTGGATGGCAGCTGAGGGTTGCGTACATGGGAGAGAAGACGTTTGTGGTGAGCTTGACATGTAGTAAAAGGACAGACACAATGGTAAAACTGTGTGAGGTGTTCGAATCTTTAAAGCTCAAGGTCGTTACGGCCAATATCACTTCTTTTTCAGGAACACTTCTGAAGACAGTCTTCATTGAGGTTAGTCTTTCTAATTTCTAATATTCACTTCATTCATGATGTTGGTTTCTTCAAGTACAAATATTGAATTAAGTTAGTATTTAACCAGAAAAATTTAGGTAAAATGAATTCTATACTCATGAGTTAATCTATATAAAAAATTTGACCTAATTTCTCATTCAAAACTTTAAGGAATTAGATACTTTTTTTTATATATATTTTGTTTATCTCATGTGTGTCCACCCAAGATGACACGACACTCGTAAGTCCTCATTTTAATTCTTTACATATATATTAATTGTGTTTAATGTCTCAATGGAATTGGTTAATGAAATACCCCACATGCATACAGTAACCATTTAGTATATTGGAAAACCCCGCATTTATGGATATGTTAGGGTCATTGATGATAATTATAAGGACCAGCGTTTGACAGTGGATGATGCAAAAGCAAGGAAGGAGCCGATGAATAAATAAATATTGTGTTTTAAACATCTCCCTCGCTATTCACAATCTGTTGTGCCAACTTATGTTTGGAAAATATGTGTTTAACGTGTTATTGTCCCAATTTGAGGTGTTTCGGATAAAAAGAAAAATAAGATATATTTTGTAGTTGTCAACTTGTAAAAAAAAGAAACAGATAAATAACAAAATAAGATAAAAGAACAATAGGAAAAATTATACTAACATTGACGTAGTAATAACACCATTATGATTGTCTTCTCAAAGTCAAGGATAAGCTGGATATTTGATTATCTCAGCAAAGGCCACTGAAAAATTGATGAATAATAGAATTATATTTATTGTTATATGGAGAAGGAAGTAGTGCAAGAAATTTACTTTTTTTAATATTATATATATATATATATATATATATATATATGTGGATATCTTATTATTATTATTATATATATATATATATATATAATGAAAAAATCTTAAAAATAAATTACTAATACATTTAAAACTATTACACACATTAGTACTTTATTATACATGTTTTTTTTATACCAATTTGTAATTTATATTATTTCTCCAATATTTGTTTATTCAAACCATAAATTACACACCAAATATATAAATAATAATATATATGTTGACTTAAATAAAATGTAAAATTAAAAATAAATTTTAATTCATTAAAATAAGATCATATAATAAAAAAAAATCCACAAACAAATCATATTATGTTTTTGTTTGGGTAGTTGTACTTACTGCTTATGCTATATGGCGGTTGGTGATAACGGAAATAAGTCTGGCTCTTGGAATTTGGTGGATTATCTAGGAATGACATTTATAGGGTTTTCCTTTGTTGGAGAGGGTGTTTTTTCTTAACAGTGTTTGATGTCTACATTTCTTTGTCATCCTTTACTTTTGATGACATTAAAAGAAAAAAAAAAAAAAAAAAAAAAAAGACACTGTATTGTGCATGCTTTTGAAAATCAACTTTCTTTTTCTGTTTTAGGGCTCTGACCTAACTGAATAAAATTTAAATCGTATACCTTTCAACAAAATGCTTATAACTCATATACTAATTACACTTGGTCTAGAAATAAAGACTCCATTTCATGACATGCGGGAGGTAAGTAGTATAAAAAGAATCAAAGTGGCCCCATTATTCTGAAAATTTGGAACAACATCGCATTCCAGAATGATTAGTGGGATTGATTATTATGGAATTTGCTGTCTGTTTTGTTGCATTGTATCTAGACTGGACTAGCCATTCTTTGCATCTTACGCCAAATGCAAATAATCTATTTCTCATATTCAACAAGTTCCCACGAGCCAAATTCAGTCTCTTGGAAATTTTTAGGTATATGGCAAAAACAGAAACTATACTGTTTTGTTTCCTGTTTCTATAGTAGTACGAGTTGAAGGAGACCAATTGCAACTTCAGAATAATATTTGGTTGGTATATGAAATGCCCATAATAAGAAACCAAGAACTGAAAACGTGCTTTGCATTCTGAATAGAACATTACCTTCTTCCTTGCAAGTCATCACGTAGTAAAATTTTCAGCACGTTTATTTCAAACTTTATTACATAATACTATTGATTTAATTTTAGGAAACAATCGTATCCTATAGTTTTATCTGTTATATTTTTTCTGGCTTTCACAAAATTAATGTTTCTACCCTCGCATTAGTTATTAGGGTCTCCAATCTGCATAATGTTCTTGTCATTTTCGGATGCTAAAACATTTGATGATCTACTTTTTCTTCTTCGCTTTTCTCATATGTTCAACAAAAAATCATTGCGATGACATATTGTGATAGGGGGTTCGCACTGATCATCATGTCGTTTATGAAATTTTCCCGCTGGAAATGGATCCTCTGCACTTAACTTTAACGTTTTAATTTGACTGAAGATCGAGTGAGATGCCCTAAATATTAATTTTAGGGTTGGCTGTTGGTGGAACTCATACAAGTTCTACCTTATGAGAAAAAAATTCAAAAAAATGAAATCTTTCATAAATTAAAATTAACTTATATGTCATGTAACAAATAAAACTTATATAAAATATTTTCTAAATTAATTTAACTCAAAAAATAATTTTTATTTTACTTCTCTCTTAAAGAAAAAATTCGTATAGACAAATATTTTAAAAAATACAAATTTTGAACGGAATCTTGACATATGTGTATGAGTGTTCTTATTTGAACTTGAAAAGTTAAAAGTCAACACGGAAATCCAAATGTAATTATGAGAATGTTTGTTTATCTTTATAACTTCACGAATTTGACGTTAATAAATTAAGCTTAATACATAATTGATTGGTTTCTTATATTTTAATTATTATAGCTATCTTTAAAATATGCATCACCCCGTATAATCACATACTAATTAAAAGTCAAATTAAGAATTTAGTGAATATTTTTCCCTGTTTATATTTTCAGTGTAGATAAAAAGAATATCTGTAAGTTAACTTGTGTTGACTCAAGTTATGTTAACTTTTTTTTAATTGGGTTTGAAAATACTTTAAAAGTTAAAGAGCATAAAAACCAAAACAGAAGATAGCTTTAAAAGTAAAGTAGATCCTTTTTTAAAAGAAATTACATACCGCAGTCTGATTTTTTTTATTCTAAACTAGTTAATGTAAGATAATGAGATGAAGATTTAAATAAAAAAAAGTAATAATTCACAAATAAATTTATTTTAATAATTTCATTTTAAACTTTATCATAAAAGTATGAAAAACTAGTCAATCATAAGTTAAATTAGGTTTTTAATTAAATAAATTATGATAACGACACAAAGAGGTTGGTGATCATTGCGACAGTAGTCACGTCAACTTATCTTTCCACCTAAGCAAAAGAATATTGGTTTTGAATGCAGGCATTGGAAATCAATAATGTTTGTTCAATTCAATAATTGAAGTCCTAATCAGATTGATTAGGAAACGAATTGGTCGGATCCAATGGAAAAGTCTGTAATCAATTGAAAAATGACAACGTTCTTAAACCTTTATCTTTTTCCATATGATTAAAGTTTATGAACTAGATCAAGGAAGATTCATGTTTGATGTGTGTAAATTAAAATAACATTTTCATACTAATCATAGCGTTTTGTATTGCTTTTTGAATCATTTCATATGTTTGCAGGCAGATGAAGAAGAGAAAGATGTTTTGCAGATAAAAATTCAGACAGCAATTTCTGCTCTGAATGGTCCTCATAGCCCAATGAGTATTTGATTCTGATGAAGAAACGAGATGGATCAAAGCTGAAAATGTTATGTGGGGTGTGTTTTCTTTAGTGAATGAGTGTTAACTCACTTTTGCAAGTGTTCTTCTTTTTCATTTTCTCTATGTCGATAGCCTCTCACGTTGTAAGCTTTTACGTACGTTGCCTTCAATGGAATCCAATTTTCATATTTTCCATGGTAAAAATAGCTTCAAAGCAAACTAATATCACAAAAAAATGCCAACAGTAGTATAATATTTATACTAACCTTTAATGCACAAACCTATGATGTTTAATTTAAATTTTGGGGAACAATTGTTAGCACTAATTAACGTTTAAGTTTAATTATTAGTATGTGAAATTTTTATTGTGTATTTGTGTTTTTAACTATTACTACCTCCATCTTTTAATTAAGAGATGTCTAGTGAATTATGGGAATCTACCAAACTAGGAAATTAACAAAATGAACAAGTTTGACACCATACTAATAATAAAATAAAGGCTGGCCACACATGAAAAGGAAAATAAATATGGTTTCTCATATTAGTCTTAATACAAAGTACAAAGATATAAGACATGTAACAAATATATAAATATGATAATAATATAAAGACTAAACTATCATTGATTAATATATATAGAGAGAGAGAAGAGAGTATTATCTAACATAAACATTAACATAAAATATTGAGAATTTGCCAAAAAAATAAAATATTTAATAAAGTGAATTTTTGTAAATAAGTCAACAATCCACGTAACTAAAGACAATATAATAATTTCATGTTGAATATGGTGAAACAAATAAAAAATATAATTATTTGAAAAAATTGAACTAAATTATTATATTTGTTTAGTTTTTTGGAAATGAGCTAAAATATGATTATTTAAACTAAATTGGATTATAACTTATGAGATTAGAAAATATACTATAAAATATATTTATTGATAACAATTTAGATAATTCAAACAATTTAAAAGAAAATAGTAATTCAATTTAGTTTAATTTAATATATTAAAACTATCATAGAATTAATTTTAGGGTAACTTAAGTTCAATCAATGCATTGTGTCCAGTTGTAACAAGCATCTTGCGCACCCCATGGCGTAAAACCTTTTTGATGCCACGTCCCTTTTGATAAACGGCTAAAATTAATTTTTGTAACTTTGATTATTTAGAGTTTGGCAATGAAAAAAAAAAAAAGAAACACAATTTAAGAGTTCTGAGAACTTATGACCCATATTTATTTATTTTACTCACAATTAATTCAATTGGGCAGACTTTTCCAACTTTTCCTTTTTGTTCCTTCTTTAAACATGGACCTATAAAAGAAATTATAACATATCTGAGTCATTGACCCAATGCAATTGCTTGCTACACCCCGACATTTGCTTTCTGCACTCCAAGAATTTATACTTTCAGAAATATTCTTTTGTGTTTTGGAAAATATTTTTGAAAAACAAATTTCTTAGTTTATAAAATGTTTTTTTAATAAGAAAGTTCTCTTTCAGATAATATTTTTCGTAAACTAGTTTTCCTTTCACAGAAAACATTTTCAGTAACCATTTGTCCTCACACCCCTTTTCTGAAAAACGATTTTCCTATACACAAATTTTTTTTATAAAAAACACACCTTCATAAGACATTTTATCCATCCCACAACATATTTCAGATTTTATTTTCTAGAATCCATATTTAAGTATCGAAATATGCAAAAACCTTATACCAACTTTGTAAGCCTACACCAAGTGAATATGCAAAATCAAAAGTCACTTATCTTCCCATTCAAGATGATGCTATCGAAGAAGTTTTTCTTGCATCATATATTATCACGCTCACCGAATAACGTCCACACTACTTAACAACAACTCAATGGAACACTCTCCCTTTATATATTATGCCAAGGACGTTTTTGGTATTGTGAATTTTTAATAAGCAAATGTGGGGTGCAGAAGCAATTGCCTTGACCCAACCGTTCCTGTTTCGGCTTTCTGGGCTCAGCCCATTCTACTATTTTTACTTTGAAAGAATAGTTTTTTGTATGAAGATTTTTCTGAAGTTAATGAAAAAAATTGTCGCACCACGTAAAATTTCTCAAATAATCGATTTTTAAAGATAAAAAGTACATTAAGAAACCACTCTAATATATGGTCTGACATACAAACTTACATAACAATTAATAATTTTTTCTGTCAAAATTTTTTCTAGAATTAATTGCTTTGGTTTTTACGGTAATTTTTACCATTTTTTCATTTTTGCTGAATATTTTAAATTTATAATCTGAAAATAAAATTTAAAAAATTAAAGTAAAGCTGGAGAGATTTATGTAGTATTACACTGAAATATAGAGGTTTGGTGGGGTAGGGTTTGAGGAAAATCGGTAAAAGGGTGCTTTTGTGCTCCCCATTTCGCAATTGTAATAATCCACGGCGTTGTCGTTGTAGTTGTCTTTGTCATGGATTCCCTACTCGCAAACTACGCCTCTTCAGAAGAAGATGAAGAAGAACGGCAACAACCAACCCCACCCAAAACGACGACGTCGTTTTCCTCTCTTCCTCAACCTAAATCATCGCTCTTTCAATCTCTTCCCCAGCCCAAATCATCATCTTCTCTCTTTCAATCTCTTCCCCAGCCCAAATCATCGCCTTCTTCTTTATTTCAATCTCTTCCTCCTCCCAAACAACCTTCCCCCGCCACTTCCACCGAAAACGCCGACCCTAAACCTAAACCCCAAATCCCACAACCACAACCCAAACGCGTAGTGCAATTCAGGCCCCCAATCATCCCTCTCCCAAACCCTACCCAACTTCTCGACGACGACGACGAAGAAGAAGAAGAACGGGATAGGAGAAAGAAAAAGTTAGCGTCCTCCACGCAAACCTCCTCGGTGAAATCCTTCCTCGCCAGTATTCCGGCGCCAAGGAACGCTGCCACTCTCGGTGTTCAGGCGAGTTCCGGTTCTGGTCGGAGATCCATCATCGAAACCGAATCACCGGCACTGGAAACGGCGTCGAATTCTGGCGGTTCGAGCAGTGTTGCCGGGGATCAGACTGTAGGGGATTACGAAAATTATGAGAATTACCAACATGCCACTGACCAGTATGCTGGTTATTATGGCAATTATGGTTCGGGGCCCGAGCCTGAGGCTGGGGCTGCTGCTTATGGAACAGAACAGTACGGGAATGATGGTGAGGCCTATGGAGATTATGGACAGTATGGGAATAATTGGGGTGACGTTTCAGCAGCTCCGGTGCCAGAAGCTTCTGGGATTAGTGAAAGTGTGGTGAGGATTCCTGGGAAGAGAGGGAGGCATGAGGTTCCCACGGAAGTTATAGAGGTGAAGCAAGATGAGTTGATAAAGAATCGGCCCAGAGAGGATCAGGTGAAGCTAACTGGGATTGCGTTTGGACCAACTTATCAGGTATTCTCATTTCTGAACTTCTGTTTTTATATGTTGGGCAGTTGGCTTAGTTGGCGGTAAGGCGGTAAGACTAGGTATTCAGTTTTATTGGCTAGTTATTCAGTGCCCTTTTAGTATAGTGCATGTGTGACTGTTGGCTGGGGAGTTGAAAGTTGTTGAAAGAAAATATGTTTCGAGTGGTTTGTTGTGAGATAATTTAGCCTGCTTGACGTGAAAATATATCTAGATAGTAGGAGATTCTTTGGACAGGTCTTTTGCTTAACAGGTGGGGATTGTTTTGGAGAAAATTTGATAAATGTTTTGTATTGAGAGAGTCCTGATCTTCCTTGTTGCAGACTAACCTCCATTTACCTCATAAATCCAGGATAGATCTGATTTATCTGTCTAAAATAATTTGAGTAAAAATAGACTGCAAAGAATTAATAAAATACAAATATAACACTGTTGCTCCAATACCCATCTAGAATAGCCCAAACAGCGAAAGTAATCATTGATTATGATATGTTTGTCTGTACGATATCAAGATTTGAGCATTGTAAAGAAAGGACTAGATATTATTTGCTGAATCACGTGTAGTGTAAAGTACTGTTGCTTATATGGGTTCTTGAGGCGGTGATCGGGGTAGTAGAAGGCTACAAAATTAGTGTCCTACATTTTTGTGAGCAGCTGAGCAAATTCATGACTAATTGGGTTCAAAATAAACAGAAAAGAAATATAGACCTTAGAAATTTTGGTATGTGGAATGATAATTTTATTGCATCTGGCTGGAAGAAACACAATACTCAGACATCTAAGAAGTTGTTTATAATATGTCAAGAGAGATATTGTTCTAAAGCATTGGGAAATTGGAAATATTAGATTGCCAGTTTTGTTAAAAGTCCTCAGTTAAATTGAAAGATGAATGTACCTCTTGGATTTTGTTATTTGAAATTTAGTGATAAGGTTATTGGGTACAGTTCTTAGAATATGGTTGTTGACCTATTCCTTTAGCTTAAGGGACATGGAATGACAGTTCTCTAGTAATTGCATGCAAGAGGCCCACCCCTGCCTTATAAAATATCCTATGATTAACAACCTGTTAATTCCTTGCTCTAGTTCCCAAACAAATATTGGGTAGAAGGGGGTTTTCATAGATAACTTATTAACCTTGGGAGATTAATCATTGAGAGAGATTGATGACCAGTTAATCCCTTCTAGTGCAGGTCCCAAGTGAATATAGGGTATGGAAAGATTTTCATAGATAGCCATAACAGAGTTCTTATTGATGGATACCTCATGGTCGTTATTCGCCCAAGAATTTTATGGGAACAGATATGAAGTGCATAAATAACTTTATTATATTGATTAAAATATGAACATTATTCTTAAATGTCCCTGCTCAAGGTTTACTAGCAAGTGCATACATTAATGATCATATCTCATCGGTCATGAATATGGCCGATTCTTTAACATTAATTCACATTAGAAGAATATTCACTCACCTTGAGAACACTGCATGCAGTTCCCAAGTGACAATGGTGTGAGGTTCTTTGTTCTGAAATCACTACTCATTGCAGTTGCTTACTTGAGGGACTATATGTTTTTATATTGTCAAACATCTTTTGTGCTAGGTGGTTTTAAAGTTAATCATTCAACCTATTACCAATAACCTGGAAGGAGGGTGACTTAGATGAGATTTATTCCTTCTACATAATTAAAATGATGTTTCCAAGCCCCTTGATCGAGTGAGATTGTATAATGCTTGTCTATGTTGAAGTGAGTCAACGAGACATTATCCTCATTTGTTTTAGTTAGCATGCTCATATATCAAGAAGCTAAAACTTGAACTATACATGGGTGATATGATCTGGGGCTTGTATTCTATAGAGTAAAGAGCTTAGTTAGACATGCTGATCATTGTTAAATAATGTCAAACCATTAAAGTTCACTTCACTTAATAGTGATGTGTCGATAGATGCCACTCTTTTGTGAAGTTAAAATGGAACTTTTGTATCAGCCATCAGCAATTTGTAAAGGTAGGCCAACTATAGTGGCCCCATAGGCCATGGCAGCACCTGTATTTGGTGGATTTTTTTACGTATCCCTCATTGATAATCGTGCTCATCTTACTAGGAACTTGCACGGTAAAACACTTAGACTGGGTTGGTATTGTAATTTAAATGTATAAGATGAATTTAGTTTGTAGTTCAATTATAATTAAGTCTACTAATGAAGGTATGTTGGTGTGTACAAACTCTTCATAAGCTTGACCTAGGTCATATTTTGATATATATTAGCTGCTCTCCTCACTGGTCACTGAGCCATATTGCTTATATATTTATGAAATTTATCTCATCTTCCTTTTATGGAGACAAAAGAAAGCTGGAGAAAAGCTGACCATGAATTTCTCTCCTCATTCCATATAAAAGGGTCATTTAAATATAGAAGTGTATAATTGTTGTTTGCTGAAATCATGGGAATTTGACTGTTTACGCTCACATCTGTACAATTATCATTATATTAGCTTCAGAATGAGTTTTTTAATTTTGAATGCTTGTATAACAAGAGATATCTTTCACACAGGGTGTGCTTTTGTGTCTTTTTCTTATATTTAGTTAAAGGAATTATGGCATATCTTGCATTGTTTTTATTCTGAATTATTGTAGCTTCATCTTCTGCCGAAACTAACTAAACTATAAATTATCCCATAAAAATTAAAATATTAATTACATTTTAACTTGAGCCATATGGAGTATGACCCATACAAGGGAATGAAACAAATGAAATAAAAGTCTGACCCATACTTTAAACCCAAAACTTCCGAAGTCCAAAACATCACGAATCCAATGATACCGTACGTCAATATGTTCAGATCTACCATGAAAAGTAGGATTCTTTTCAAGATGAGTAGCACTTTAACTATCACAAAATAAAACATATCTTTACTGTTGAAAACCAAATTCTTGCACAAATTTCTTCTTATGCTCACTCTCCATAGTCTCTTCATAGCATTCAGATTTTCCCCTGTCAATGAAAAACACATATTCATTAGATAAGTAGAGGGCAAACACTGTCTAGAAGACCTCCTAATAGGAAAATGAGGTTCACCACCAACATCATCAATATCATCAACAGAATCATTTCTAACGTGATCCTAGACATCATAATCATGACTGTCAAAATCTGCTACATTAGACGTGTATCGATTTGAGTAGCTGGATTAAAATCAACCACATCGTCAGTGCTCGGGGACTCTGATTTTTGTGTCTTCTCAATATCTTCAATGGTTTGATCCTCCACAAAAATAACATCACGACTTCTGACAAACTTCTTTTCAACAGGATCATAAATCCTATAGCCAAACTCATCATGGTCCTAACCAAAGACATCTAATTTGGACCTCTCATCTTTCGGCACATACACAAATGCCTTGCAGCCAAAGACACGAAAGTGATTATAGGAGACATCTTTCTCATACCACACACTGTCAGGAACATCAGCCTGCAAAACAACAACTGGAGATAAATTTATAACATGTGCAGTAGCATATAAGGCCTCACCCCAAAATGATCCAGGCAATTTTGCTTCAGAAAACAAACATTTGACTTTCTCCATCAATGTCCTCCATCAATGTCCTATTCATACTTTCTATCAAGCCATTGAGTTGAGGAGTCTTGGGAGTTTTCTGGTGTCGAATATCTTGCCGCCTACAGTATTCATCAAAAAAGTCCACAATATTCACCACCATCATCAGTAAGAACACATTTCAGGTTCTTTCCAATTTCTTTTTCAACTGAAGCTTGAAATTGTTTAAATACGCCAACCACCTAGTCCTTTGTCTTCAAAACATAACCTAAAGTTTTCTTGAATGATCATTAATGAAAGTAACAAAGTAAAGTCCACCATCAAAAGTCTTGGTCTTTATTGAACCACAAAGATCTAAATGCACCAACTTAAGTATCTCTAATTTTCTAGAAGGAAGATGGCTTTTGAAGGAGACTCTGTGTTGTTTCCTAGCTAAGCAATGAACACATTTTTCTAATTTGGCTTCTTCCAAGCCTGGGAGTAAATTCTTCTCGGCTAAACAATTCATCCCCTTCTCACTAATGTGGCTAAGGTTCTTATGTCATAAATCAGATGAGTTATCCCAATCAGCAATATTTATAACATTAAATAAAATAGAAGCTTTAGTCAATACAGACCAGAAAATTTCATATCACGGGCCACAACCAAAGAACCCTATGTAAGCTTTCATTGTGCACCACCAAAGGTATTAAAATAGCCATTATCATCTAGAACACTAGCAGAGATCAAATGCGAACGGATGTTTGGTTTGTGTCTGACATTTTTCAAAATGAGTTTTGTCTATTTGCTAGTTTTCAAACAAACAATACCAATGTCAATTGCCTTTGAAGTATCATTGTTATCCATCTTCAACACACCAAAATCACTTGGAGTATAAGATGAGAAAAAATCCTTTCTGAAAAGTAACATGAAAACTGATACCACTATTAACAACCCAGCTAGAATCATCACAGGCAACATTAATCATATTTTCATCATAAATAATCACAAGATCATTTGGAGTAGTTGTAACAACACGATTACCATTCTCATCATTCTTCTTCTCTTGGTTGTCTTCGTTGTCATTTTTTTGCTTATAACAAAATTTCTGAAAATGACCTTTATTACCATAATAGTTGCACTCGAAGGGTTTCTGCTTAGTCTTTGATTTGCTTCGGTGCTTGTTTTTACTTCTATGACCTCTATCTTGATTTTTGTCTCTACTTCTCTTCCTGTAACCAAAAAATCTCTGCTTGTGAAGAGAGAGCTTGCTGAGTTTGATGCCGGACTTCATTCAAAATAGCAATTTTTACTAAATTTATGATCATAACGCCACTAGGAGCATAATTAGTTAAAGTAACACGGAGATTCTCCAATGAATCAGAAAGAGTATTAAGCAACCATTGACAAATATAGTCATAAACCATCTCATGCTCAAAAGTCCAGTCTTTATTAGACTTGTTTTCAAGTTTCTAAGTAATAAAAACAAGTAAATGTAATATTTTAACCCATAAGAAATCCTTCATTTTTTCTCTCCACTTATGATAATTAATCCCGTTCAAACTAATTATTTTATCGTAATTAGGCTCTATCGTTTAATCAAGTAAATTTTCTAGAAAATAAATAAAATAGCTATGATGTTACTTGATGGGAAAATCTGAGGGAAGAATACCGGAGAGCTCAAACAAATGAGACAAGAGCCAGACCCATACAAGGCTTCAATCCAAAACCTTTAAAACCTTTAAGACATTGAGTTTATGAATATTTTTTCTTATATTTTATTTAACTTTCTCATTCTCAATGTAAGACTTAGATTCACACTTGGATAATTAATTGATGTACCTTGAGCAGCTTGTGTTTTTTCCCTCTTTTAGTATTGATAAAAAAATGAAAAAGAAAAAAACCTACATATTTTCTTTGTCTTATTTTTACTTATCATTATATTTTAAATGTTAAGAAGTGCTCTTCTTGTTATCATTTAGTTTTCTTTACGTCAGATTTGTGAAAGAAAGGAAAGAATTTTTTTCCCATCTGCACCATTTTTACTAGTGTTACTGAGCTAGCAGTAATGCTAACAAAAAAAAGATAAATGTTTATTTTTGCATTGCTAGAATTTAGGAGTTTATCCATGTGTCAGTACAGATTCAAATCGTTCAAGAAATAGGAAATCTTGGTCACTGGCAGTTATTATCCGGTTGTACAACTGGTATAATTTTTCTTCTACTCCCTAGAAGGGATGTTTCTATCAGTTACCTTGTGCTTACTAAATGTATTCTTGTAGCCTGCTTCGACAAAAGGGAAGCCTTCAAAGCTGCACAAGAGGAAGCATCAAATTGGTTCATTGTACTTCGATATGAAACAAAATGAAATGAAACTCGCTGAGCGGCGTGCAAAGGGCATGCTTACCAAAGCTGAAACGCAAGCAAAATATGGATGGTGATTTGGGACGATGATACTGGAAACACTTCCGTTACAACGTAAATGACAGTGAAATTTTTCATTTTAATTGCGGTCCATGTGTACATTTGCTCCGTTTTTCAGTAAAATTGTGTATTTCTATCCTTGTAGACCGTAGATTTTATACGGCACACTTTCTTATGACAAAAAAATAACTTTTCTTTCTTTTACTTGCTTTAGTAACCAGGCTTTAAAATGTTATTTGTCATTTGTTCTTTATCGTTGGTTAGCTTAAAACAAATCATATGCGTTTACTTAAATTACAAGTTGATTGTGAGATCAATTGTCATGAAAAGAGCAACGTTATACTATTTGATCTATAATTTTTTTTTTCAACTTCTATATAAAAGGAAATCTTTCTCTAATTAACTTTCAAGGAAGTATATATATTTTTTGAAACTTCTGCCCACTGAAAAAGATTTTCTTAAATTGTAATTTTTTTGTCTCTTAATACAAATGTCCAACTAGACAAAATGCAATCTTAAAACTAAAGTGTCTTGGGTATAATGACTTCAAATAAATGTTCAATTTATTTGATCATCCATATTTGTGTTACATAATGCGTTAAGCACTACTATTATGATGTTTTTAGAGAAGTGTACGACGGGATGTGATTGATAACATTTTCAATTATCTTAAGAATTTTGTTCGTAATAGAGGTTTACAACAATGTAATTTTTCATGTGTAAGATTTTTGAAAAATTTGTTATCAGGTTTGAAAAAATAGGTAGATTTTATTTATTTTGAAAAAATTTATCATCAACATTACTTTATTTTTATTTATACAATAATATTCCTAGTTATAATATTTCTAAAACACCACTTAAGTATCAACATGCAATTAACATTGAGCATTCTAGATATAGTGTGTTTTTTCATTGAAGGTGAAATGTCTAACTCCTTTGCAAAACAAGATTTTTTGGGTACATTTGTAATCTTTGCTTGACAGAGATAATAAATCTAATTTGGGATAAGAAATTTGCACACAATATTAAAGAACCATAAAATAGACACATAATCTATTTTAGAGAGAGATACTAGTAATGTACTTTTAATTTTCTAAAGTGAAACTCTATGCCTATCCCATTAAATTATGAGTCCACTCTCTATTAGTGAGACTAATATGTTATTTTACTTGTATAATAAAACAGTGCTTATAAGAAAATGTCAAAGAGTGTGTTAACTGCATTTTTTTTTTTTTCTTCTTGGCATGCTTAGAGTTCCTAAAGATTTCCAACGAAGTAAATTAAATGCCGCAAAGCTACACTTATGATGTTGGCAACAGTGGCATCCCTTTCCCTTACAAACCAAAATCACCCTTATATGATTTATGAAAATCATTAAGATTCAAATCCAACATCAACTATAAATAAATTGAAGGCATAAATCTTTAAAGCATCGAGACGGGACCAAAGGAAGACCTTTGTTCCCATTTTGACAAACTAATGTATTCATCCATGCGAACATGCATACAGATTTACAACAATCCAAAGGAAGATGAATGACCTATTTTTTCCATTGAAACTACACAAATCTAAGTTCTATTAAAAGGTTGAGCCATTGAACCCAAAGAATGACCGCTGCACCAGAAAACAAATATAATGAGAATAGAAAGTAATGAACACAAAAATTGAGACTATGCATGACATTCATGGCATGGACAGGAGCTATTTGAAGAAGTATTATTGACCCACCCACCTAGATAATGTTCATAAATGGGCTTCAGCAAATTCAAAACTACGAAAAAATAAACTATATATAGATCACTTCTTGAGATAAAAAAATACAAGGAACAGAGGAACATAATAGGACATGATAAAATGAGCGAAGATATTTTCTTTTGTAGTAACAAGCATACTTCTTATGACTGATAAAAAGATATTTAATCTATTACTACAGACAAAATATGGCTAAACAACATCCAAATTCAATTTATACTTAATAACTTGTATCATTAGTAACCATTCCCTGAAAAACAGCACTAATTCAATTCCATTTTTTGCTTCTTCCAAAAAACATTCTAAAAATCATAATAGAATTGCATGGATACAAAATAAACCTCTATGTTCAAACAACCAAAAAAGCTTCAATATACTGTGGCAGAGAATTAGACAAGATACATGAACAAAATCACTACACCCCACAAACAAATATTTCAAAAATCCAGACAATACCAAAAGGCGGTAACCAATATCAATTAGCAATATACTCTGAATCACACAAGTCAACATAAACAAAGCAGCCATTTACCTGAACATCATAAAACTTGATATAAAATCGGGAACTGTCAACGTAAAGCTTAGTTTGAAGAATCTCTGCAATGGTAGAACTCAATTTTCCATTTACACTCGGACCAAGGCCCCCAATTGATATCAATTCTCCGTAAGCAGCAGGCTCTTCAGTTCCAGCAAATTCAATAGGCACGCCCCCATTCAACAAAATCATCACATACTGGAATGCAATCCCCCATAAAAAAAAAAAAAAAAAAAAACAAAAA
>Ga0209700_100511_pt1 | contig 73368 bp, 30 predicted proteins | sample SiratroredBW_FD_187528 | JGI IMG/M metagenome (GOLD analysis project Ga0209700, IMG submission 187528) | Root nodule microbial communities of legume samples collected from California, USA - Siratro red BW (SPAdes) (version 2) | ecosystem: Host-associated > Plants > Roots > Nodule | place: USA... | reverse complement strand
AAAAAAAAAAAAAAAAAAAAAAAAAAAAAAAAAAAAAAAAATAAAAAAAAAAAAAAAAAAAAAAAAAAAAAAGAGAAACACATGACTGAACTAAAATTATATAAAAAAACACAAATTTATAGAACATATCAAGTAAAAGCCTAACCAAACAAAAATTGCGTAATACCTCAAAAATTATTTCTAACATCTCATCTATCTAAAATAGTAGTTCAAACATAATATAATATATATATTAATTATTTACTAACATTGTATTTGAAAAGATTTCTTTCTTCATAGAAAATTAAAATATTACTAATTACATTTACACATATATACATATAAACAAAATAAGAGTTTTTAAAACTGCAACTGACTCATTCAAGAACATCTTTCATAGTACCATCTCCAACATTACCTGCTCCCGTATATAACAAACACGATCATCGCAGTAGAAACAAACACACCACACAAACAAAAAAGGATAAGTTAATAATTCAAAATATCTCAATTAATCTCAAATAATCACAAGTATACATCATTTAAGAATTAGCAATCAATTGACAACATCTATCATCCAACTCAAGACATCACATAATATAGACAAACTCAATCTACTTCCGAAAGACTTGTGCATTGAATAGACCCTGAGATTTGCACCTGTCATACTGCTCCCAATTTGTCTGTCTCATCTCATTACCATTAATCTCATATGATTAATCTCATACGAAAGGGTTAATCCATATGACTGTCTTGACCAGCCCTCTTTCAAGCTACAGTTTCATTTATATGAACCTCCTTTGACTCTCACCACCTAGTAATATTCATCTATTTGATTCCTATTACTAGTAGAGTCAAGATATCATTAAATCAGATCTTTAGACAATGCACATCCTATTTCTCAACACAGATGTTTTCTTTCTTGAAAACATTATGCGTACGCATCACATATAATTCATATCACACATCATCAATTTTCATTCATCTATTCATTCACTTTCTATTTCAATCTCAACACCACTTTATATAATTGTACAATATCAGATATGATTCCTCAATTAATCATGCACAAAGACAAGACATATCAACATGTCATACCTATTAAAGTCTTATCACTAGTCATATTCAATCTATCAAACAACGATCAAAAGTTCTCACATGTTACTTTTTAATATCATTATTCAAATCAGGTCAATTAATCACATCAAATCAGGATAAATAATCAAACATATTCAATGCTCAAGGACCATGCAAGAAAGACTTGAGCACTGATAATCACATATTCAAGCTTTTTATTTTAAAGTTATATTTGAAATTAACTAATTAGTATAAAACAAGTTACTAGCTTCCTTTACCTGAGATGACGATCTCCAAAACAAGTCATTCAAACTAGTTAGTATAACACTAACCTAATTTCTAGGGATCTAGAATAAGTTATCAAAACAAAACCAAATTTCAGTATAATCTTAATTAAATTGAGAAAAATATTTTTCTTAATTGTCCTAACTAAGATCGATAACAAAAACCTAAGAAAAAATAGAGATTAAAGAATCTTTAGAACAAATATCAACTTACTCTGTTTGAGATTCTGATTGGTTAGAAATGATTCTTAACTTCTCAGCTATTGTAAGGTATGATGAGGTTCTAAAATAGATGGGATATGGAAAGCAAAAAATTAGAAAAAAAGAAGAGCTTGGGAGATGGGAGAGGGAAAGAGAGAAAAGAAAGAAAATGGAGGTGCAGGACTCGTGGGGTTTTATTTTTATAAAACTTCATGTGCCTTACAAATTGTGCACCAAATCACCAAACAAGAATGGTTTACCCAATTTCGAGCAAATGTTTCGGAACTTACCTAATTTAAACAAATTTCATTATTTTGGAAATGAAAGTTTCAAAGCAAACAAAATCACTACTAAAAATATTTAGATTTCAATACTAAAAAAAAATTAGATAAATTAACATATACACCAAAGAAAATTTGGAAATGAAAGTTTCAAAACAAAGTCACTACTAAAAAAATTTAGATAAAAAAAATATGCACCAGAGAGAAAAAAATTTAGATAAAAAAACACATGAACCAGATAGAAAACACGATATTCTTTTTAGTAAAAGACAAATGAATAATTAACTTTGTATTCACTACATGGCTCCGTGACTTACCAATGCAGAAATTCTGGGGTCTTGTAGTACAAATAATTTATTATATTCATTGTTCTGTTTCACGTGGACCTTCTCCTCAGTGAACAAAATAAATAAAAACTTCTGTAGATACTGCACTATCTCTGTCAGTTGTAACATCTCTCCTTTTAATGGTTCAACTCATGAATTCATTAAGAATCTTTTCATTTTTCCTTCATCTCACTCATTTCTCCTGTCACTCTCTATGTGTCTGAATTAGGATTAATCAGGAAGAAAAGATTTAGCCTTTGTTGACACTTTGCTTTTGCATAATCAATGTTTTTGAACTAGCTAAAATAGTTTCTCTAGTGTTTTCAAACCTTATTTAATAGCTTTATAAAATAATGGGTTCTCCAGTTTTTGCTAGTTTTTTCTTTCACCATGCTGGGAATAGTATAGCAATCCTCATTACTTATCATGCACTAAAGAGGTTATTGAGTGTTTTCATTTCTTCATAACAAAATTATTGGCTTGGAGAGATAAGAATATTGTCAACTAAATGTTTCAACCAATATTCTCACCTTTACAAATTTATTCAATCTAAATATTTTTTGTCTAATCTTCTTAGTCTCATCGTTATAGCAACCTTAGTGCAAACTTACAACTTAAAGGGAATAGTTCTTTGAAACATCAATCTAATGGATTGACGCGTAAAAGAAAAAAAAAAACAGTTCAAACAGAAATAATATCATGTGTGAAACATAATCACTATATGTATAGTAACAATATATTTTATTGGAAAATAAGTTTTTATTTAAAATTTTATAACAAATATATAAACATTTATAGAAGAAAATTACATGACATGACTTTATGAATGAATGATTTTTTTTTCTAAGGAAGACCAAGTTAAAACAAAATCTGCTACAAAGTATTTTAAACTTCATAAAAGAATAAACAAAATACTTTGTATTTTTGTTTGAATTAAACAAATAAAATTAAATGAAAGAAAAAATATTAAAAACTAAAGTTGTTTAGATTAAAAAGAAACTTCATAAACAAAATACAAAGTATTTTGTTTGAATTAAACAAATAAAATTAAATGAAAGAAAAAATATTAAAAATTAAAGTTGTTTAGATTAAAAAGAAAGAAAATGAAATATAATATAACTAGTGTAAAAGAATAAGTTATTAGTATATATTTAAAAATTAAGTTGTAGACTTACTTTTTAAAAATTTAATATAAAGACAATTTTTAAAATATAAAATAGAAATGAAAAAGATTTCAATTTAAAAAATATTAGAAGTTAAAATTAAATTTATTTTAATTCTATGTATCAAGATTAATTAGCTTTCATCACAACAAAAATGTTGACCTAATTACATAAATTTCAATTCAAATCTCTTTAAAAAATTAGTATGTATCAAAATTAATTATCTTTTTTCAATTCAAATCTCTTTCAAAAATTAGTATGTATCAAAATTAATTATCTTTTTTCAATTCAAATCTCTTTCAAAAATTAGTATGTATCAAAATTAATTATCTTTCATCACAACTAAAATGTTAAACTAATTACAGAGATTTCAATTAAAATCTCTTTCAAAAATTAATATATGCCGCTTTTTGCAATGAAAACACGGTATTCTTTAGTAAAAGGCGAAAGAATAGTTCGCTATGTATTCAGTGCACGGCTTATGACTCTAAGTTAACAAATCTTTGTAATTTATATTATAAATAATCTTATTTTGTTTATAATGCTGCTCGATGTGGACCTTCTCAAGAAATTGGGAACATAGGAATGAGCATACCTGATCCTTCACTTTCTCTTCTATCAATTATCAATCTTAGCATCTTCCTAATCCAGCTCCTCTCATCACTTTAACAAGACATATCTCAGTTTCATCTCTCTTATAATTTTCCTCGCAATCTTTTAAGTCTCAAAACCTCAAAGGATCAGGAAAGAACACTTGGCCTTAGTTGAAAGACTATTAATGTGCGTGATTGATGAGCCTTCAGAATAAACTCTTTAGACACTGATTGAAAAGAAGCAACATAGTCATTTTTTACCGGATTTATTAACTGTGGCCAAAAACGAATTTATAGTATTTGTTGTTGTATGACATGGTTCTTTGTTTACCTATGAGAGGTTGGTGAATATCTAGTAGTTTTTTGTCGTGAAAGATACCTCAGAAGAAGAGACACGAAGCAAGGGCAAATTGTTCTGAGGTTTGCAGAACCATTGTTTCAACCTGGAACCTTGAATATGAAGAAGGTTAATGGATTTTCGACAATTATAGAACAGTTTCCTTCCCCAATGCATCCAAAATAAACTACAGATTCTTAGTCAATAACTATTCAAAATTAAAATAATATACTTAAAATTTATGTATTATAATTATCATTAATATAACAAAAATAAGTTCATATATCTAATATAATTATAATTATAAAACAGTCACACATATTTATTTATTTTTTATTATTTTAAACTTTCAAACCAATCAATAATTTATTTTAAAATTTAAAAAATGTAATTATTAATTTATAATAAATTTCAGTTAAAAACCGACTATAAAAAGTCATATAATCTATGTTCATAACAAATTTTCTTACAAAAACATTTTAAAAATAAAAACACTTAAATTAGATACAGTAAATAACATAAGATATAATAATTTAAATTTTTATATTTCAAATATTTTCCACATAGTTTACATAAAAAACAATAACTGAGTCAAAGAGAGATTTATTTATTTTCTCTAGAAATAAAATAAAGCATGTAAGAAATAAATAGAAATAATATTTTTTTGTTTTACTTATTTTTTCAAAATAAAACAAAACGGATTAGAAATTATTAGAAATAATAATTTTTTATTTAAAAAAGTAAGTTAAATAGAGAAAGAGAGATAATATCAATAAATAAATAAATATATATATATATATATTAATTTTCTTGCTCCCCCACCAACTACTTTGGCATGACTTTCTTGGTGGTAGTTGCAACGAAAGGCTTAACTTGAGCCACGTTTGCCCAATTCTTTTCAGAGTGATTAACTTTTACATTATATGTTCTACGTTTTTGAGTTCGAAAAGGTTCATAAGTTACCGCAGATTAGATAAGATAATCTTTTTCTCTTCAGTAAACTACCAAAAAAATAAATATATTAATTTTCATTTTTTCACTTACTCGCTTTTCAAACTCAGACATTCGCAATACTACTATAAGGGTTAAAAGTAAATATAAACTCAAAACCGTTTTCAATTTTAGAGAAGAGTTAAAAGAAGGACACATTTTCATATTTTATAGATATTTTAATTTTATAATTTTGTCAATGAAAATGAAATAAAAAGAAAAGTTTTTAAATAAAGATTTGATTGTTATTGGAAGTAGTTGGTGAGGAGTTACTTACTACCTAATGAAGCTAAAATAAAAAACTTTGGTATATAGGTAAATTACCTCCATGGATAAAATAAATGTCTGTTTTAGACTTATGCATGCTCATCTCCATGGTAAACATTCTTTGGCCAAAAAGTCTCTATTAAAGTTTATCTTATATTTAAGAACAAAAGCAACTTTATCTAAATTTAGGCCATGGAAAGAAAGAGTTTTATCATAATTCACTTGGATAAAACTCTGACAACTTAAGTTAAGTACTTTTTTAGTGAAAATAATATTTAATACAATACTAATAATATAAAAACCTATATCCAAATAGAGTTAACCAATTTCATCACAATACATGATTTAGTACTTCAAATAGTAAGTTTATGACTCATTTTTCTGGTTTAAGATGTGGCAAGATTTTATTATTATGGTTTGGCTTAAGTACATTTTCTAGTTGTGTTAATATCAATCAAACTATAATCATTCTTCCAAATCCAATAAAAAATCAAGGATTAATCCCACACGCAAAACTATCATACATGAAATCCCATTTATTAAAAGTTCATTATAAAGTGCTTATTATTGAAAGTATCAGTTTTTATGGTAAAAGATAATCGATGTACATCTTCAAGAATATTTTATATATTTGTTCTCTTTAACTAAAGTGGTTTAGCCGTTAAGAATTATCTAAGTCTTTTTATATATTACTATCTTTAGACCTTATACAAGAAGGTATTAATTTAAACAAGTAGTTGTCCGTAGCTTAAAGGAAAAACAACAATTGTGTTTTTTGGTTTTTCATCAAAGTCACTAGATTCGTTTCGATCGTAATTTTATTACATAATTATTTTTCAATACACTTATAAAAAATTATAATTTATTGAAATTATTAACTTGTATATAAATTAATTTTATAAGAAGTTAATTTCATTTTTTTTATTTTTTATTTGGCTGATATATTCTTACCCATTCGTAGTTTTCTTTTGTCAACCACTTAGCTTTAGTTAAGTTATGACTTGTACATCTTAAAAAAGTGATATAACTTAATTAGAATACTATTTGTTGGCAGTTATAAAATATCTAAAATAATATAATTTTAAACTTTCAAGTCTGACGCGATAGCGTTGCCTTACCCCTCTGGCACGGCATTTAGTTTTCATAATTTTAATTTTAAAAATATTACTAAAAAATTGAAAACACGATATTTTAAGAGGTTAATAAAATAATTGAAGTATAAAATAATAATATATTTTTATGCGGATTTCAGTGGAAAAAATAAAAAAGAAAAATTTTATTCTGAAGGCAACATTTTTTTTCTTATTAAAATTCAGAGATTCATAAAAAGTACCTTTGAATATTTTCCATTCATAATTCTGAACATGAAAACAACAAACCTTTTCAGCTTTTCATTAACTACCACCTTTATGAGGCCCAACACAGGACACGACCTCCTTACTGTACAATGATACCCACCCTTCATTCATAGTACTTCCTTCCCTTGGAGTGTGACGTGGCACATCTTACACCCTTCGTCTTGCCAAACTACGCTATTTATTGTCCTTTTCGGTGTACAAGTGTTCTGAAGTTAAACGTTTTTTTATGGTGATATCTTTTAACAATTTCTCAAATTTGGATATCCCATTGGGAGATGCCTAACCAAAAATACACTTAAAAACGATTGATGGATAAGTGGTTTAAAACTATGTATAATGCTAAATTTGAGACCTAAATTTTGGTTTAATTTTATACATTGAACAAATTTTTATGAACTGTGACAGATACAGCAGAAAAGAGCGTGTTAGAAAGAAAAAGATACGATTATAGCTCATGCAAGTTTTCTTTATTTTGTTTTCAATCTAGACACTCTTTTTGTGCCAAACCAAATATCATCCGAGATGATTTTTTATTCTGTTATTAGAATTTACAGGAACTTAACAAAAGAGACAGAAGCAGAATGAAACTGTAAAAAAAATGGTTGGAAAATTACCTTCAGAAACCCCAACTTTCAGCGAGAGTTACTCCGAGGACAATGTGATATTTTACTAGATATTTTACTACCTAGAACAAGTTGTGCCTTAAATGCAGTGGTTATCGTGTCACTGTCAAATTATAATAACATTGGTTAATCATAGTTTAAACCTTGTTAGTGTTGTTAAGAGCAAAACCCAAATTGATTAGTCATAACATAACCGACGCGTCCTTATTTAATAATTGCTGACCTAAGTTCTGCATGTAAGATTGAAGTTCGTGAGACTGGGACTGGTGCGCGTAAGCAGCTAAGAGCTTCTCGTTCTATGCGCAGTTTCACGCTGAATCCCAGGCGTACACGTGTTTGGTGATTACGATGGAGGCTCCCCTGCTGCTGAACGGCCAGGGGGCGGCGCTGGTGGCGGAGGACGGGGACTATGTGGCGGCGAGGGGCTTCAAGAAGGTTAAGGAGGTGTTCTGGATCGAAACGAAGAGAATGTGGATAATCGCGTTGCCCATTGTTTTCAACATATGGTGCCAATTCGGTGTAAACTCTATCACCAGCATCTTCGTCGGACACCTCGGCGACATTGAGCTCTCTGCTGTCTCTCTCATTAACTCCGTCATTGGCACGTTCGCCTTTGGTTTCATGGTTAGCCTCTTCTCTTCTCTTCAATACCCCAACTACATAACTTTTTTTTTATCTATGTACCTCAACATGTTTTGCTGTTCCCGAGTATCGTCATAGTTGTCAAATTTCTCAAGAGATTTTTATGGCAGTCTCGGTTTTCTTCTGTTTTGTCCGTGCAGGTGAAACTAGCCAATTTTTTTAATTACTATTTTAGAATAATAATTCGTTTCAGTTTCTTAATGCTCTTATGAGAATGAAGATTATGTATTTGTAATCAATGTTTACCTTTATATTAGAGGTTAATTTGGAATCTTAAGGTGAATGTCCAATCATAGAAAATTTGAATCTAAGGTTTGTCTGGATGTAGAAGGGGGTTGTTTTGTTCACTGTCGCTAATTGAATTTTCGTTCGTCTTTTTTTATGTTTGTATTCTATGCAATTGATTTGAGAACTTTGCATAAAAATACTAGTATTTAACTTTATTACAACTTTAAAATTTGTTATGTAATTTATCGTGAGGGAAGTTGCGTGTCTTCATTTTGGAGGATCCCAAATGAATGTTGCAGAAATTCTACTTGTTAACCCAATGTTTGTTTTTAAGAACAAAGCCTAACGACACTGTTTAAAACATTGTAGCTTGGGATGGGAAGTGCAACAGAGACGCTATGTGGACAAGCTTTCGGAGCTGGGCAGGTTGATATGCTTGGCGTTTATATGCAACGTTCGTGGGTCATTTTGTCTGTGACCAGTATTTTGCTCTTGCCAATATACATTTTTGCTGCTCCAATTTTGAAGCTTCTTGGTCAACAGAGTGATATAGCTGATCTTGCTGGGAATTTCGCTATTTTAGTAATTCCACAATTTCTTTCGCTTTCCCTCAATTTTCCAACGCAAAAGTTCCTTCAAAGTCAGAGTAAGGTTAACGTCATTGCATGGATTGGGTTCGTGGCTTTAGTTGTGCACGTTGGGTTGCTCTGGCTCTTCATTCGTACGTTACAGTTAGGCTTAACTGGTGCAGCTTTGGCATTTGATATCACGAGTTGTGGGATTACAGTGGCTCAACTTGTTTATGTTGTGATCTGGTGTAAGGATGGATGGAATGGATTGTCATGGATGGCTTTTAAGGATATTTGGGCCTTTGTTAGGCTCTCTCTTGCATCAGCTGTAATGCTTTGCCTTGAAATTTGGTATATGATGAGTGTCATAGTTCTTGCTGGCCACCTTGATAATGCTGTGATTGCTGTTGATTCCCTCTCTATATGGTAAGATCATACTTTCATTCACATAACACCAGCAAAAAAAGCCATGTAACCCCAGCTAATTGGAGTGGCATAGGTATGCTGCACTCTGCATAGATATTAACGGAAGGACATAGTTTAGATGAAATAAGAAATCTAGAATAGTTTCTCTTTTGTAATTCTTTGCAACTATAATGGAGACAAAATTAATTCTATCTTGAAAATGCAATCAGTGTTAAGTTAAACAACTAGTCAATTTGCTTCCTGACGTCTCACTATTTGCCTGCCAAACTATGTTCATACTGACACCAGATTGTGTAACTCGAGTAGGAGGAGACTCAAAATTAAAACTACGGAATGAGAGGGAATAGACTGAGTTAAATATCTCTTTAGTGATTTTGTTGGCTGAATTGGACACAGTATGAATTCATACAACCTTGTAAATCATTCCTCCATCAGATTCACAGTCGCAACTTTTACATTTGTTTATAATTATTCAAATAATGTATGTAAGATAACTTTTTTGCTGATTATTTCAATGACGTTTTGTAGCATGAATATCAATGGGTGGGAAGCCATGCTCTTCATTGGAATAAATGCAGCTGTCAGGTATGCAACCAAAATTACTGTCTTGTGAGTTTGATTTTTGTCTGTTTACTCTGGCAAATAGGTTGACAACTTCACATTGTTAGTACTGGTTGGTTACAAATTTGAAATGCAGGTTTTTAAGTTAGCCATGTAATACATGTGATTCATGTTTGTGTTTTTCTTATCTTCAGTGTCAGAGTTTCTAATGAACTTGGGCTTGGACGTCCAAGAACTGCCAAGTACTCTGTATACGTGACAGTCTTTCAGGCACTTCTCTTGGGATTCTTTTTCATGGCTATTATTTTAGCGACCAAAGACTACTATGCCCTTATTTTTACTAACAGTCTGGTCTTGCAAGAGGCAGTTTCGAAGCTGGGATTCTTCCTAGCTATTACAATGGTTCTGAACAGTGTTCAACCAGTGATTTCAGGTATAATAGACTACCATTTTCCTTGTTTACTTCATGAAGGGAAACAGGTAGTTCCTTTATCCTATTTACAATTTTGAAATCATTCTTACAGGTGTTGCTGTTGGAGGTGGGTGGCAGGCCCTGGTGGCCTATATCAACGTAGGCTGTTACTACTTATTTGGGCTTCCACTGGGGTACATTCTTGGTTATAAAGCAAATTTGGGAGTTCAGGTAATATTCCACAACTCTAATTGCATTTCCATCAGAATCTCCTTTTATAAGATTCATAACTTTAGTGCAAACTGTTGACTTTTCTTCATTTAGATTTGCAAAAATTAGAGAAGAAAATAGCAATATTGCTTGTTGTTATATTGTCGATTGCTGTTGAGTGAAAAATGAATACGTCTGTGCTGATGCCAGCTTCAATTTTGTTTTTGATAATTGCCTTTATCCAAGACTAATTTAACTGTTTTATAGATAAAAATGAATTGCTAGAAGAAAGGAATGAGAGAAAAGGAACTCTCACTAACGGTTCTGATATTTTTTCCCAATTCAGGGACTTTGGGGTGGTATGATATGTGGAATGCTTCTCCAGACTGTCCTGCTCATGTTGATACTTTACAAAACCAATTGGAAGAAAGAGGTAGGCAATGCATTTCATTCTCTCTGAAACTTACGTTGGCATTTTACTTCTAGTTCTGAAGAAAAGTGATACTTTGCTTCCACGATAACTTTTTGCAATATTGGAGGGGCAAATATTTAAGTTTTTAGTTCAGCTGACACTAATTTTATTGCTAGAAAACCAAAAGCAAATTGCCACTTGGCGGAAGGTGTTCCCTGCATTACTTTTCATATATGGATGAATTTTGAAATACAGAGCTAAATAGTTGCCTTTTCTTTTCTTGTCCTTATTCTTTCCAATGTTTCTTAATATGCTTGAATGAGTTCAGAGATTGTAGATTCTTTCATTCCTTTAACCCTTCTCAATTGTAGGTGGAACAAACAAGTGCTCGCATGCGGATATGGGGTGGACAACAAATTGAGGCTGATAAAATTACTGCTTCTGCGTAGTCTTATAAATCTTCCTTCTCCACTCGGATCAAACTCTTTCGTTTCTTTTATCTGTTCTTAGTAAACTATGTTTTTTTGTGTGTTCGTAGTAAAATTATGGCAATGGTCTGACAAATCCCTTCGGTCCATTTTTGCAATGTATTGTTGCTCTCTCTCAGTTTGGGACGGAGCAGAGTCTAGATGTGATCTCTGATGAGAATGAAGACAAAAATATTTAGTTGTTTTCGAATTTAGTTATTAAACATTTCAGTGAAAAATTAAAAACATCAAAATTTTATTGTATTCTTGCATTTGTATATTTTTTGTTATTCGATATTGTCGCTTATTGGAGGATCGTGAGCTGGAGATGAGCTAATGCCGAACTAAACTTACCTTTAGACAACGAAAATAAATGGTAGGAGAGAAATTATCACCAACAAAAAAATTAAAGATTAAACAAAATATAACACCAATAATCAAAACAACTAAAAAAGAAAACTAATACGAATAACCTTTTCTAGTATTTTCTTTTCAACGTGATCAAACAAAAACGACAGAACTATAAACAATTTTTCTTTCTTGTAGTGAAACTCGTTTCTCTAAGATAAATATCTTTCAACTCTCGTTAAGCCTTCGTTTGGTAAAGAGATAAATAAATAAAAAATAAATAAATGAGAAATAAAGTGAAAATAAGAACTATTTGATTAAAGAAAAATGAAAAGAAATCCAAACAAAAAATATTTTTTATTACCATTCTTTTACTCAAATATTTATTGGAATACCTTAATTATACATTATTTAACATGTAATAAACTCAACAAAAAAATGATACAAGGTATACAATATTTTTAAAGTTATTACTTATACATACCTAAATACTTATATAAATACAAAACAATTATAAGATAAAACTAAACAAATCATTTATGGTATTCCATATGTTACCGATATATCTGCTTGTGAAAATAACATATTTATTATTTATTGCAGTTTACAACAAGAAAACAATGATAAACTAATGAAATAAATTTTTTATTATATATATATAATTAATTAAAAACATTTTTTAATACATAATCACAAACATTCCATTATCAATCTATCAGAGTCAATATAAATCACACATGGATTTATAAAAAAAATTCAATTGGAACCTATACTGACATACGATTAAATATTCAAGATTTAAATTTACATGCAAACCTAAAGTAAAAAGACAATGAAGTTTCAACATTTAATATATAATGGGTTAGGTATGTATAGACTTATCACCTCCTCACCAGCTATATTAATTTATGTAATTTATATCATTATCAAAACTAGAGGATCTCTATTACAACATAAACATAAACTTTTTATATTTATTTCACAATCAAACAAAAATTTATATATTATCTCAAATATATAACATCAGTTTCATACAAATTTTATCATAATACAGTACAAACTATCCAAACACTTCACAAATCAATTGAATATACAAATTAATATCTTCTTTGTATTTATTTGAAAAACATTTTCCACATTAAGAACAACATTTAAATATCAAATTATCCAAATCTAATATTTCTACATTTTCAAATAATACAATCAAACTATTTTTATCAAATATCATCTCTACAATAAATTTGAGAATTGTGACCAAGTCACCTTTACATCTAGATGATCCTCTATCCTATGTATTCAAAGATTGAAGCTAGCTTTCTTTACCTATAAAACTTATTTTCAAAGCAATTTCCAAACTAAAAAATAATATTATTCCAAGATTCAGAAACCTATAACAAGTTATCCAAATATAAGCAATTTTCAGTATATGGTAAAATAAGTTAAGAGAATTACCTTTCTAAAATGATTTTATCAATATTGATTATCAAATCATACAGAAAAAAAACAATAAATCTTTATAATAAATATAAATTTACTTTTTTTTAAAAAAAAACATGATCCGATATAATTACTTCCTGATTTTCTCAATTACTGTGAGGTAAAAAAATGGAGAGAAGAAGTTAGGAAAAAGTGAAAGAACTTCTGAGGATGACTATTTGTTTTTTTCTTTTTTGTTCTTTTCAAGGTTGCATTTATTATTATTAATATTGTTTTATTAATCTATTATTGAAAAGAGTTGAAAAACCAAATCCCATGATATTATTTTATTGTTTATTTTTGTTATAATTTATTGTTATAATAATACAGAGAAAGGAAAATTATTATTGTAATTATTATCATCCGTTGAAAGGGTTGAGAAAGAATATTATTATAACATAGGTAAGGAGGATTACGTAAAAACATTTACAAATGAGTTTCTTCTTGATATATCAGTTTTAAGAACTATATCAAATTTTCATTTGCGATGACGAGTTCTAAAAAAACTTCAATTAGTATTACATCTTACTTCACGTATTTATTACTTTAAAGTTACATCTTTTCAATTGAAAATAAATTGAGATTTTGACATTTAATAAATTAAAATTAAAACAAATACATTACACTAAGTTTTAATTGACAATAAATTAAAAATAGAAAATATACAATAATTAATATTATAAAAGAAAGAAAAATTCGATAATATAAAGTAATTAAAATTAATTTTACTTTGCATCATCTTCACTATCAAATTTGTGCAAATATTTTTTAAGATGATGAGATATTACACACAATTTTTATTCGTCATCTCCTATCACTTTAACTCATTAACCATATTCTACTCAACTTCTAAACTAACTAGGGTGACTCACTTGATTAATAAATTGAAAAAGCCTAAACTTTTATATAGATTAGGTTACGAAAGGAGTCAAAATAAGTTTAGTCTACTACAAACAACGTGTCATTAAATTAAGATGCATTTTTGGTAAAAAAAATTAAGAATGGTTTGGTAGTGTTTGATTTACAAAAGCAAATAACTGCAAATTTTTGTTGAAGTCTTTATTTCTAACATAGCACCTTGTTGCTTCAAGATCACTCGGAGTTTCTTTTCCACAGCTAACAACTAAGCTCTTATTTTTTATTTACTTATTCAATATTGTCTCACTAATAATAAAATACTTAATTAACTCTCTCAATCTTAAAAGAAACGCAAAAACATAAATCTTTCAAGTTCAATAAATTCTCTTAATTTTTAAAAATGCAAAAATGCGATAATTTCACATATTAAAATTAACGATTAATTTTATAAATTGTGACTATCTGATTATAAATGGAATTACATATCAATAATTTTTGTCAATTATTTTTTCCTAATTGGATATATAGTAGTCACATTAAATTTTTAAAATGAAAGGAATTCATTAATTTTTTTTATCAGAAAAATTATCAATAGGATTAAAAACATAATTAAGTTAACAAACAATTTGTTGGACTAATTTATGCATTTTCTAAAGTTGAATAAAAAAACATAATTATTATTATTATTTATTATTTATCTAGTTCAAAGCTTAAGTAATATTCTTGTTTGTTCAATCTGTCAAGAGATCAGTCCTATTTGGTTGCTTTTGTTGTCTTTTATATTTTAATTAATATTGAATTTGTATTTTTCATAATCGATTTTAAATACTACAATTAGATATTTTTGTGATTTTTGTCAATGATTTTAGATAATTGCATTGAATTTTTTTTATCAACGATTAAAAAAATCTTATAACAAACCAGTTAGATAAGTTAATTTTTTAATAGAAAATCAGATTAATTATTATTATTTTATATTTCTATTTGTATTGCTTATATTGTTTTATCCATGTTCAATTTTTAAAGCAAAACATTAGAATCGTTAGGCCCAGCCCAAATTAGGTTTTCAATTTTGGGGTTCCCCAAGCAGGTTCCGACGCCGTATCGTGGTAAAGAAGTAAGAACCCCCTTTGTGTTCTTCTTCTTTCCCTCTTTACTCTCTCGCCACCCACTGTCAGCAAGAACACACTCCGTTGCCATTCACCGGTAAGCCCCTCTTTTACCTCATCTCAATTTTGTTAGCGAAGCCCCCTCCAATATTTGATTTATTTTCTCATAAAAATCACATAAATTAAGAAAAACCCCAGCAGAGTGAGTAGTTTGGGCGAATTCATGTGCGCCCGCGCGAAAGTAGTAGAGAATCACATTGAGTTTAGATTTTGGTAGTTGGGGATGGATTCGAGCGACAGTGGTCGCGGTTACTCCAAGCGCGAGAGGGACGATGAGGATTGGGAGTTCAGCGAGAAGAGGAAGGATAGGTCTAGAAAGTTCGGTAGCAATGGGGACGAGGGTGAGGCTTCCGATGGCGGCGCCAGGAGGAAGCGCTCTAGCAGGACTGATAGCGACGATTACGATTCGCGCTCCAAGCAAGGGGCCAAGAAGAGGCAGGAGGAGAGCACGTTGGAGAAGTTGAGCAGTTGGTATGAGGATGGGGAATTGGACGAGAAGGCCGCGAGGAAGCGTGCCGGGGACGGCGATTTTCACGAGAGTGTGGTGAGTAAGGAGGATGGGAAGGGTGACGGTGGTGGCCGGGAAAAGGGTGGGCATGAGGCCCGGAGTTCGAGGAGGAAATGGGACGAGGTTGATGCTGGTAGTGTGAGGAGGTCGCAGGATGAGAAGGGGGAATTCAGGAGTGGGAAGCGCGATAGTTCTAGGGATAGGGAGAGGAGTGGATCTGCTAGGAGTGAGCATGGGGAGGGTAAAGCCTCTGGTGCTGATAGGGTTGTGAAGTCTAGTAGTAAGGAGGATAGGAGGGGTGATTCCGAGAGAGGGAAGAGTAAGGGGAAGTCGGATTCGGTGGACGCTGGGCGTGAGGAGAGGGTTGAGAAGCCCAGGCATCATAGGGCCCCTGCTGGTTATGATGGGGCTGAAACCTGGGATAGGTCGGTGAATGTAGAGGAGGATGGGCATGTCCGGGTTAGGGATAAGAGTGCTAGGGAAAGTGGGAACTCAAACAGGTCGAGGACACCTGAGAGGAGTGGAAAACGCCATCAAGATTTGGAAAACTCTGAGGTTGATTATGAAAGAAGTGGTAGCTTTAAAAGGAAGGAACATGAGGCCGATGGCTTTAAGGATGATAGATCCAAAGCGAAAGATGATGCATGGAATGACAGGAGGAAGGATCGGGAAAGTTCAAAAGAAAGTTGGAAGAGGAGGCAACCAAGTAATGCCGACAAAGAGAAAAACGAGGAGGGTGCTTTTGATGACAACAGAGATTGGGAGTTACCTAGACATGGTTATGAGAGGATGGACAATGAAAGGCCTCATGGACGGTTTGGTGGTAGAAAGGATGTGAGTAGGGGGGAAGCTGTTAAAACATCCACAAAGTTTGGGATTTCGAATGACAATTATGATGTGATAGAGATCCAGACCAAGTTTTATGACTATGGGAAATCAGAATCTATGTCCAACCATACTAAGAGAAACGAAGCACATCAGCAGCACAATGCGAAATCTGTTGTTAATGATGAAGAATGGGCATATCATCAAGAAGAAAGAGGAAGGAAGAACGATTTATCTGGTGATGATCAGAAGGAGAGATATGCAGATGATGACTATGATTTTTATGGGGGAAGAGGAAGAGGTCAGAAAGGTGGTGTATCTGCCCGCAGTACTGGTGGCCAAAGTTCTGGCAGTGGTGGCTCACAGCCTCAATATGGAAATCCGGAGTCTGGTTCCTTTAACAGAGCTGGTCCACAAGGAATGAAAGGTAACAGGGTTGGTAGAGGAGGAAGGATTAGGCCTACTGGGAGAGACAATCAGCAGGTTGGAATGCCATTGCCAATGATGGGATCGCCATATGGACCTCTTGCAATGCCTCCACCTGGACCTATGCAGCCTCTTTCACATGGTATATCACCTGCTCCCGGTCCACCAATGTCCCCTGGAGTCTTCCTTTCACCATTTACTCCTGCTGTTTGGCCTGGAGCTCGAGGTGTGGATATGAATATTATAGGTGTACCACCTGTGTCTCCTGTTCCCCCAGGACCTTCAGGTCCAAGATTTAACGCTGCTAATATGGGGAACCCACCAAATCCGGCAATGTATTATAACCAATCAGGTCCTGGAAGGGGAATGCCCCCAAACATCTCTACTTCTGGTTTTAATCCTCCAGGATCAATGGGTCGAGGAGCCCCACCTGATAAAACTCCTGGGGGATGGGCTCCTCCTAAAAGTAGTGGAACTCTTGGTAAAGCTCCTTCCAGAGGTGAACAGAATGATTATTCTCAAAACTTTGTTGACACTGGTATGAGGCCACAGAATTTCATTAGGGAGCTTGAGCTCACAAATGTTGTGGAGGACTACCCTAAGCTTAGAGAGCTTATACAGAAAAAGGATGAGATTGTGGCGAAATCTGCATCTGCTCCCATGTATTATAAGTCTGATTTGAAAGAGTTTGAACTTTCTCCTGAGTTCTTTGGTACAAAGTTCGATGTCATTCTTGTAGATCCCCCATGGGAGGAGTATGTGCACCGTGCCCCTGGTGTGGCTGATCACATGGAGTATTGGACATTTGAAGAAATAATGAATCTCAAGATCGAGGTAAGCTATTATTCTGTTTGTGTGATTCATTATTTTGTTAGACTTGTTTCAGTCTAAGCATTTCCATCCTACCTAGGTTTCAAATGCAAGTGAAACCTTCATGATCATGTAAACTGGTTGGTCTAATTACTAATTATTTTTAGTACTCTAGCTGTAATAAAGGATAGTTTTAAAAAGCTAAAGTAGCAAGAGTGTGTGCAGTATTGAAGCTTTTGCTAACCAAATAAATTTAATTTTTGAGCTTCTCAACATATATTGATCTATCCCATTGGAGCTATTTTAAAAGTTAGTTGTATCTATTAGTTTGTGTTATATACTAATATATGAGACTGCCTTCTTTTTGGTTTCCTTGTATAAGGGCATAGTTATCTTTTGAATTAGACATCTCATTTATGCTGCTCCTTTTGTAAGGCTATAGCAGATACGCCTTCTTTCATTTTCCTTTGGGTGGGTGACGGTGTAGGCCTTGAACAAGGTCGTCAATGTCTAAAGAAGGTACACTATCTGAATACAGAAATTCTTTATGGGATATAGCAGATTTTGGTTCTTTTCATATTATGTCTTCTATTTCTTAATCTCTCTATCTTTCTCTGTTTTTCTCTTTATTGGTGTTGCTGTCGCTGGGTTTCTACAGTGGGGATTTCGTAGGTGTGAAGATATATGTTGGGTAAAGACAAACAAAAGTAATGCAACTCCAGGATTGCGGCATGATTCACATACTTTATTTCAACATTCAAAGGTCTGTTAAAATTAGTCTCAAGTAAATGCGCAGGTTCAGATCAACATTTGAGCTTATTATATATAGTTATTTTTATACTAAGTTAATATACTTAAACTCTTTTGTTTTGTTATGATAAAGGAACACTGCTTGATGGGCATAAAAGGAACTGTTCGTAGAAGTACTGATGGCCATATAATTCATGCCAATATTGACACAGATGTCATTATAGCTGAAGAACCTCCGTATGGTTAGTATTATGATTTATCAATTGTGCCTACAAAATAAAAATCTTAATGTCTTCATACTTGAATTTTCTCTCTCTCTAGTCTCTACCTGGGTTATGTTTTCTGTGTTAGTAATATATCTTCTCCATTCCTGCTATGGATCCATCTCTACTGAACTGCAAAAGTGGGAAGTGATTTCAATAAATTTTCCATTTTCTTATTAGTTCTGACCCAGTTCTATCAAAAATCCAATTTGGAAAAGATATTGTCTCAGACAAACCCATCCAATAATTTGTTTATTGCTGGAATTGGGATTTTGTTGGGTACAGTGGCCAATGTTTGGGCTCTATCATCAATACAGAATATCCATCATTACTGGACTAGAGTAGGGATTGATGCTTGGTCTAACTAGCATTCAACATTTCATTCATAGTTTTTTCTGTTTCATTCTTTTATAATGTGGGTACCTGTAGGGCCAGACATTAGTAATTCAAGATCCCTCTTCCAATATAGTGGTACAACTATGTCTTCTCTTTAGTGGCAGTCCTCGGTGTTCTCGGAGATTCGCTTAAACAATAGTTTTATGACCTCTTGTAGTTTAGGCTGCACAGTATACACTTTCCTGTATTATTGTCACCTTCATCTTGTAGAATGTTATGCTTATACATAGCTTTTAGAGATGCCACTAATCAGCACATGGAAGGATCTCCCTTAAGATTGACATTTAGACCTGCCAGCTGATTCTTCGTGTTGGCACTCTAAATTTCACCGTTGTCTCCCCCAACCAATCTAACCAATTAAGGCCAAGAACCTCGTCTATTCCTCCTAATCTGAATAGAAAGAAATCATGCACAATCAGCTTGCCATGTATCTACATAATAATAATAATAATAATAATAATAATAATAATAATAATAATAAAAGTACTAATAATAATGATAATCTCTGTACTGGTCTTATTGATGTTCGTCCTACCTCCACCCAATTTTCAAGTGTATTGGGTGCAAATCACAATCTATAAGCACAACCACCACTTGATCCCCATAATTTTGAGGTCCTCTTGTATGTCATCCCCATCATACTCTGATGGAATAAGTATAGGGATTTATCCTCAACCTCTTTCTTGCCAACATTGAGCTTCATCCGGTTCCTCAATTTCCACCACCATCAATGTAAATTGTTCCACATGCTTTGGGCTAAACTTCTTGTCAAGTCTAAAGCAGAGCCTTCCCTTCATTTTCTCTTATATCTCGTCATTGGTTACTCTTGTGAACCCCCCTACTTCTCTGCCACTTCGCAAATTCTCCATGCCACTTTTTCTACTGTAAGCAGGTTTGGAGTGTAGCCCGTATGGAAATACTGCCCTTGTTTCGTGTTTCAACATGGGTTGGAGTTCTCCTAGTTGATGATGAGCCTGGTTGACAAACCAGTTCTGTTGCTCAAAATTGGCCTCCTTTTTCAATGACCCAGTTATTTTCTTAAAAGTTGGCCAAAGTCCATAAAGTTTGAGTTCATCCTAGGGGTGGCTTTTAAGTTCAGTCTATATCTCCCTTTTCAGCACATTTATCTGTGTTCCTTGTAACACTCACGCTACAGTAACTCACTCTCCTCATCTTCTCATCTATACATACGAGAATGTTTTCAGGCTGGAAACATTGAATAATAGCAGATTGGAATTGATTTCGGTGGCACGGGACCCCCACTTTTGAAATATGTTTATCACACGCCCCTCCATTGGCAACATTACAGCTTACACATGTTCTCTTCCTGCCATGGAATTCAGGTAGATATACCTCTCGACCCTGTTAAACCAGATACATACATCTTCACCCAATAATATGAGATCAATAGTGTGAGATTGGGTCTCCTTGCTGACTGTTCTGTTACCACTCTGTGCTTGCTTCATCTTCTATGTCATCCCTACGGTTATTTAGGGTTATCATTCATGGCAATTCCTGGATCAAATACCGAAACTCCTCTAGCATCTTTTCACATTTTTCCCATCTCATCTTCTCTGCCTTCCGTTGTATGAACCACATTTCAATTGCATCAACCCTCGCTGGACCAAAACAAGAACACGTGAACTAGTTACAAACTGGACCAAGACACCTGAACTGGGGTGATTTTACTGCATTATTCTTCAATTAGTTCTGGGTAGCAGAATTACAGAAATTGAAGGTAACATTGTGTTCAAAACACCCTGAACTCTCGCCTGTCCTCTTCCGCTCTTTTCCTGTCTATTTTTTCTCCCTTCCTCCTTTCTTAAAGTTATACAGTTCAACTTCCTCCCTTTTAATTGCTTTATAGAATCATTCAATTATTTCCATACATAAATCATTCAGTTACCCTTGAATTCTTGATTGCTGCATATGCAGTATCATAGTAGTCAAAGTTGAGAGATTCCACGATTTCGAACCTTATCCGTCCTAGGGCATGCAAGCTCAGTGGGATCGTTGCTGAAAATTGAAAAAAATGATGAATTGTGGTTTCAAGCTCTGTTTTGGGTCAGTGGTTTAGGTCAGCGGTTCCCTCTTTTTCACATACAAATAAATGGCTTGCGTCTTCAACTCTACGCATTTACTTCATCTTCATCTATCCGGTGCATTTTGTGCCTGGTGCGGTGTGGTGTGGTACCTGGGGCTGGTTTCCATTTTGGTCCTCCTTCTACGTGCATTTTTTTTTTATTTCTTTGTCCGTATGTGGTTTCTTTCCCATCTCTTTGCCTGCCGGAAGGCAATTGTAGTAACAGTTTATGGTTAGTTTTCACTTTCGCATCTCCTTAGTGTCATTTTTATCTCTTTCAGTTGTGTCTCCTCTTTTATAAACTTATATTGACTTTACAAAATGAAACGTAGAAACACCGTTACATTATAATGGCTTTGGGAATTGGGGCTTCTAACCCTCCCTCTAGTGATGCTGCTGCTACAGTTTTTCTGACAAAATATTCACTCTAAAAAAGTGGTAAAAAATGCTCTGGATAGTAGAACAGACTTGGCTTGGAAGCATGGGGTATTAGATGAACTTAAGTTTGATGAAGTATTGACAAAGTGATTGATTGTTTTAATTATTTACGTTATTTTCACACACACACACACAATACTTTTGTAAAAAGTAAGATCTATGATCCTACAATTTACGATTTTGTGAGTCTTCCACGAACCTAGTCATAATCTCGACTTTATCGACCTGGTGCAGTGTGGCGCAATTACTGCAATAATAGTTCAATTTGCTCTTTGCTGTTTCCTAACAGACCTTATCAATAGGTGATTTCCTAACAAAAATTAAGTAGATATCACCTAAAGCAACTGTGATTTTTGCTTCTTTCCTGGGAACTTTTATCATTAATACTGTTTTTTATGCTTCTGACAGACTAAGGCCACCTTGTTAATAACATACCACTGGCAATAAATTTAGAAGTTATACTTGAACTGGAAAACCAAAATCATGTAGAAGCTGTTTAAGATCAAATGTTTGGTTTCTTGAAACCGCTTTCTTCATAATTGCTGTGTTTGTTATAAAAATTAAATGGGCTGATCTAAAATTTTTGCTCATATTTTACAGGTTCAACACAAAAGCCTGAAGATATGTACAGGATTATTGAGCACTTTGCCCTTGGAAGGAGGAGACTAGAACTATTTGGTGAAGACCACAATATCCGAGCTGGCTGGCTGACTGTTGGTAAAGAATTGACTTCTTCAAATTTTAATAAAGAGGTAAGCAATTTGAAATGCTAGTATACGTAGATGGCATTTTAGTTGAACCTTCCTGTCTACGTTTTCTAATTTATGTTAGTATAACTCATTTAATCTTTTTTCTTTAGAAGTTGAGTAAATCGGGGAGCTATTTGTTCCGGGCAGGATATTGTGATGTAGTGTGTTCTGAGAACAGTTGTGACATCATTGACTAGGTCTAGACAATATACGAATGCATTTAGTCATCCATTGTTAATTGTTATTTTGTGCGGTGGCTCTATCCCCATTGAATTCATTGGTTCAATGTTTGAGAGGTGCACATCAGAAAGTTTATACCATATAATTCTACTCATTCTGCTGTAGCTGAGAATTAGGTTTATCATGCACATTATCAGTTGGGGACAAATTAAGGTTCCAAGTTAAAAGTTAAGTTCTTGGAGAATTTTCCTCCACTTTTCAGCCCTCCTGCATCACTCTAGTAGTACTATTGTAATACATTGGGAAGGTTCGGCTAAATTAAATAAATTAACCAGACGTCAACCATACTTCCAACATTTTTAAAGAAGCTTAAGCTCATACTTCCAACATTTTTCTAGCCTACTTTCTGGCCAAACATTCTTGTAATGATGCGTTTTTATCTCGACTCTATTTGTTTCGATCTGCGTTTATGATTTTATTCTATCTTGGTTGGATGTTCAATCTGTTGGCTCCAACAGAGTTTGTACTCAATATTATCTCCGTTATTTTATGCCGATTGCCTGTGTTCACCTGACTGATTACATTGATTGGATTTGGATAAATTTAGGCATATGTGAAAAACTTTTCTGACAAAGATGGGAAAGTCTGGCAAGGAGGTGGGGGAAGAAATCCACCTCCAGAGGCACCTCATCTGGTGGTGACCACTTCTGATATAGAGGCTCTTAGGCCAAAGTCACCAATGAAGAACCAACAACAAATGCAGCAGCAGAATTCAGTATCCATTTCTTTGACGGCAGGTAGCGGGTCAAACAGAAGGCCTGCTGGGAATTCACCGCAGAACCCACCTGTACTCGGTGTCAACCAAGATGCATCAAGCTCAAACCCTTCTACTCCAGCTCCTTGGGGTTCACCTTTGGAGGGCTTCAAGGGACGTGAAGGCTCTGTATTGCCCTCAGATGATAAAGTAATGGATATATACGGGTTTCATGGACCAACACCTGCGGGCTATCTAGATTTTGAATCTTACAGACAAATGAATATGTTGTAGCATAACTTTGAGGATAAAGTTGCTTGATGATAATCTTGTAATTTTTGCCCCCAATATTTAATGGGAAGAAAAAATTCTCATTCTATCTATTCATTCTTTCTGGTAGCATTGGCGATTGCATTGTTTAACCCCGGGGGAATAAAAGAAACCGTCGGATTACTGTAAAATTAGCTATATCCCATGTAATATTTATTGAATGCTTAGATATAATTTCAATTTATATGCTTCCCGTGACAGTGATGGATCATAACGGTAAGATTCGCGATGTACAAGCCTCAAACCAAATGGATGAATTAGTAAGCAGAAGGGATTGAAATATGATGCATTGCTTAAGAATGGTTTAGGCTTTGAAATGTTTTACTTCTGAGTGGATATGTTTTACTTCTTTGAAAGTTCATTTCGGAATAAATAGGAAGTGACTTTGGAAACTAATTAGGTAAAGGAAGAAATATCCTTAACGAATTACCAAACCAAAGTTCACACAAAATACTGCTAACAGTTAAATTACATTTCTAACGGAAAATTACTTTTGTTCATATCCATTATTCTATAAATTGTCAAACATTTTTAATATATATACGAAGCTTCAGATTATAAAGGAAAGATATTTTTAATATATATACGAAGCTTCAGATTATAAAGGAAAGATATTTAGGGTGGTATAGGTGTAATTATCCGTTGTAATTCATTCCAACGTACCCGTAAACTTGAAAGTGCCGCTATGAGAATTTCTCACGGTGTACAAAAAGCTAATGTATATCCATGGGTATTAAAAAAATTAAAATTTTCTTTTTTCATTTTGATAAAAAAAAAGGAAACATAAGTTCATAACACGAATTTAAATGCAAATTAGTCTATTAAAAATATAAGTCCAATACTATAAATTTAAATAAAAAATATTCCCTTCAAAATACAAAAACATCAATTAGAACAAAATTTAAAATTTTCAATTTATATTTTCTTTTACAACAGCTTCACTTTGATCATCTTTAATTTTGAAGAACCTAATGGAAATAAATTAAAATATATTACTCGTATAAATTCTTAATTAAAAAATTAATTTAACATTCAATATAAAAACATTTCTAAAATCTCACATAGAATATGGACACATTTGCAAGTACAATCATAGTTGCCCCGACCCGCTTAGTACGCGGGTAAAGGAAAAACCTGTTTAGTACGTGAGTAAAGAAAAAACCCGTGTCCGATTAGGAAATCCGATAAACACCCCTTCCGAATGTTATGCACAGATATTCGTAATTGTAGAAATGTTTGTAATCTCTGCAAGTATTCATGAATAAAACCGTAGCAATTACTGAATGCATACGATCATAATTTTAATGAGCAATGCTTAGTCATTGACTACAATACAATACACTAAGAAACACAGTACTTGTGAATGGTTTTCTCCGTTACATAATTCTACTATGACTACCTGGTAACAAAATTGCGTGACCCTTCCAATCACTTATACCAATAGCAGTGCCACATTCAGGACACAAGTGATCATTGGATTAGTTACTTTGAACACCCTATATCCCTATGAATCCAGAGGCAACGTCTCACTCTCTGGCTTCTGCGGTGGAGGCACACCACTGGCTGTTTCGGTAGCTGTTGACATCAAGAATAAGCCAATCATATCAAAGTCAGGCAAAGGAAAAAGAGGGTGGAAAGGGAGAAAAGTACAAAAAAAAATGCCACACAAAAGACTAACCAGGAGGCTGGATTTGAGGCTCGTCCTGGCCTTCCTTGGGAGGTGTTTGCTCCTGCTGTTGTGCAGCAGATGCCTTCAGCTGCTCCTCTGTGATCTTAAGATATTCCTCAGAGCTGTATGCTTTGGTAGGATCTGGTGTTCCATCTGCATTATCAGAGATATAATTATTATATTCTGGTATTTGACATCAGTCCTGTATATTTGCAATTTCACACTGCCATAAAAAACCAAGCATCACATAGCAATGTCATCACGAGAGGCAGAAATAATCATAATTTATTAACCATGCAGGTGATATGCCCATACCGGTGAAGTACTTGACCCCACATTTCTTCAGTCATAACAAAAAATACTCTTCCACTGTGTTCATGCAAGTATGCTATGCTCCATTTGGTAATAGGAACCATTAAGATGTAGAAAAGGAATACTTCAATCTTCTATTAGAGAAAGGGAATAAACAACCCAATCAAGCAGAATTCACACTACAACTGGATGCAGGGGTATCAAAGTCAATGCAAGACGCAATCCAGAGAAAGCCACTAAGCTTTCTGGCCTGGCAGCTGATAATTGCAAAAACAAAAGCAAGTAGAAGTAAAAGTAATTTGGAGAAATGAGTACTATGTATATTAAGACAATGCTTTAAGATATAAGAAAAGAATGTCCCCTTACATATATTTAATATATAAATGTTACACCGTTCCATGCCACATCATCCATCCATTTAACAATCCCTCTAACGGAAGGACTAACTGCCAACAGAGTTTATATTCAAGGACTTGTTTACATAAAAATTTTACTCAGGAACTTATCAGTCAGCTGCTCAATATTTCACGGGCCAAATTGAATATTTACATATAAAATGATCCTTATTAACTAAAAAAGTTTTATTATTAATATTAAATAGTTTAAAAAACTTATACTTTAAGAGAATATTAAACCAAAACTTGGCGGGACAACCAAAACACAACCCGACCTAAAAAATACACCATGTCTATATTCAAATTCAAACCCATCCAAAATCAACTTTGGGTCAGGTTGGGTTGGGCAATGCTCACCCTGGAGAAAGACACACACATACTGATCAAGCTCGAAGTCTCTGATGCCTAAAATATCTTGGATCTTTAGCAACCAGATCAACTTATCACTGTCCCCAAAACTGTTGGAAGGAAATTTTCATATACAACAGCAGTTGTATTTGTGTCAAACCAAACCTTGGGTAAAATACTTCAATTATATACCTCGTACAAGACTTCACTTATTAATTGCACTAAAGGTAGGAGGAGGATTGACTTTTTGGGTGTAGTCTTATGCTCTTTTTCCTTGTAATTTTCATTTCTATTCTTGTATTCTAAGAAAATTCCAGAATATACAGAAGCAGGTTCTCTGGTTTTTTCCCCATTTGTATCAGTTTTATTTTCTGGTTCTTATCAACTCAATGGCTGATATGGTTGATTAAGATCATTATAGTTGTAATGTGAACTTAATTGTATGCATGCATAAGGTGGTACTTCTATGAGGTAGACCAGTCATACACTGTATAAGGATTAAAATATTGTCCAGATTTAATACTTCTGAATTCCAGAGCAAATAAATTAAAAAAAAACAAAAACAAAAAATGATACCAGATTACTCACTAGGGTCAACAGTGGATGTTGGTGTTGATCTGGTATTGCTTGCACTGGAGTTGTATGTGTTTTGGGTTGGACTTAAATTGTCATCAAGACCAATCTCCCGTTCAAGTGTACTCTTAAATTCCCTTGAAACATCCTGAAAGGGGAAAATGACAAGCAATAACAAAAAGGTATCTATCTAGTGGAATTGCACAAAATTTTACTATTAAATATTTTTAGCACCAACCTGAAGCTCTCTAATGGTGGGTTGAAACGCACGCAATGTTTTTCCTAGATTTCGAGCAACCTGCATTCAATTATTCATTTGAAGCCAAGGGATTAAGAAAAAGGGAAAAAAGATTACCATCCTTACCAACAACAACAAAGATTTTGCAAGATGACATAAATAATGTATCCCATAAGGCCTCTCCAGTAAAATATGGAACACCAACTATCTGAAGTTAATCTCATTCAATAATAACTATTAAAGAATGTAGACAAATTTTGTAATCTTAGTGGCAGGAGCAACCTATTATCTTTTTACGGTTTCATTGTAAATTCCACAGTTCTTTAAACTAGAGGGAACCCTATCCTATCACATTACGTCAAAGACTTAAGGAATCTAATTCAAAACCTTGGGAACAAAATCATCTGGAATAGTATTGTCATAATATTTATTCCACTTATGTAAACCCCTTTTAGCTGATGTGTAAATTTTGACATTTTTGTTCAAGAAACAAGGGCACCAGTGATGGCTGATAGAGAGCCTGATTATTATAAACTCTGTGGTCAGTATAAGTAATAGGTATGGTGCAATGGTCCACGTTAAACTCCAATTGCGAAACATGAAACAACAGGATTCTTCAAGTCTCTTGTATGCTATATTACACACATTCACTTTGCTGAACTACATTTTAGAAAAATAAAGCCTTTTGGTTATCTGCATTGTAGAACATGTGCTATAACTATTTTCAACAAAGATAGAGCTTAAACCATAAGCCTCCTATCACTTCAACCAGATGAAGTTTAAGATGAATAAAAAACTAGAGCAGGATTTTAAACATGCATCCCCTTTTGCTGTTGCTTAGCAGAAAGAAAAAATAAAGTCTGAAGTAGTTTGATTCAAATAAAAATATGAAAAACATTAACTTTCAAGCAGATTGGATAAATGTTACAGACTTACAGGTCATTATTTTAAGCAATGAGAAAGATGACGGATCTCTCTGCCTGAGTTGATTGGACGTATTGAAATTTGATAAGCCAAAGAGAAACTTCTTTCAAAATTCACCAATTACTAATTTTTTTGTCATTTTGGAGTTTAAAACACTTTAGGATTAGTAAGCTTTCTAATGTCTATTTCATGTAAAGCAATGACCCTGATGCGTATCCTTTTCCTTTCGTTCACAAAGAAGATAGGATATGTTTCTGTGGGTTTTAAGATAATAAAACCACTCTGGGATCTACACACTAAACTGCTAGGAAGACTGGTTCCTTCTCGAGGCACCAAGGCCTTCATCACATAGTGACAAAAGCTTCAATGTTTGCTATCCCCATTTTCATCACTGAAATTGAATTTCATCATTTCCAGTTTCAGCTCATGGTATTGACAGCTTGTACTTTATCCACCCTCCAACGCACTATTAAAAACCATCCTCAAAACCTCCACTCAGCAGCTTAAGCACTTAGAAAGACCAATTCCATAAATATGGGAAATACTGAGAAATTTTATTGTATACTCAGAAATTTAAGGGTTTTGGTACTATTATTTAAAAATTTTCTCCCTTGGTGTAATCAAACTCATTCAACTATTGGTCCAGGGCCAAAACCCTTACCTTTCTAATGGCACCATTTCATCTCTCGGACTAAATTCAAAACAATAAAGCCATTCAAAATTCTTAAATTAATAATAATAGCATAGTTTTTGCAAGTTGCCAACTACAGAAGAGATCAAACGATAATTACATAGGCAAAATCATTCAAAGTTCTTCCAACACAAAAACAACAAAGAGGAAAAGTTGCATACACTTCAATCAAACTCACCTCAGCAAGACCTTTAGGACCAAAAACCAACAAAGCAACGACCCCAATTACCAAAGCTTCAGGAGCTCCAACCCCAAAGAGAGAAGCGTAAACCACCATACCCTTACACCCTCCCTTTCTAGCTGCAAATTACTATAATGAGCTCAACAAACTTGAAAAACCAAAATCCTCAAATGTTATATGATTGTTCTGTTACCTATGTGAATAAGAGGTTTTGGTTTAGCAGAGATACCCAAATGCTTCAAACCACTCCAAGGCGAGAAAAGACCTCGACCCAGTGGAGTGAACATTGAAGAGAGATGAAAAGCTTGAAACTTTGTATGTGACACTGCATAATTCCCCAGCTTCGGACACAACATTGATGAAGAAGCCATTGCAAATGATTGTGTCATTTCTGGGACAATGTTTTTCTTTCAAGAAATCGAGGAATGTTGAACAATGAAGGACTCTCTGCCCAGCCCCCACAATCAATCCTATCTCTAATTCAATGGTCAACTCAAAAGTATTGCTCTTATCAGAAGATTCTGTTTCCAATTTTACCAAAATCTTTGTAATGACAATTGTCGTCTTTTTACTGCAAGAATTAAGAATAATCGTTTTCTTTTTTTTATGTATAAACTCATATTGGTTTCTTTAAAATTGTATATTTAATTTGTATATAAAGTAGTTTTAGTTTATATTGTTTCTATTTGATTTTTTTTTTTCTAAAAATACTTATGAAAAATCTTCTTTAAATAGATCATACTCACTTAATCAGAATTTATATTAACTTCATGTTAATTTTTGCTTGCACAATAAAATATCTGGGCTTACTAATGTGGAGATTTTCTTTTTGATTTTCCCCAAACCTCGTGTTCTTTTTCGACGCACGAAAAAGGATTTTACCCTAAAGGTACACAGTTTATATAATACAATGGAAAATTAATGATGAAATTTTTATCAATTAGAAAATATATAAAAAATTTAAATTAATTAAAATATTACATTCTAATTAATAATTTGCATTTTATTTCATCTCATTACAAATATTTGCGTTTTTTTCCCTGTAAATGAAATTGCAAAAAAATAACTGAAAATACAAATCAAGAATTTAAAGGGAAAATCATAATTTAGTTGTTTTTATACTATTATTAATTTGGATTTTTATTACTAAAATAACTTTTAACTATTTGTTACCATTATGTACTATTTCATAGGATATTTTTTCAGTAAAAATGTTTTTTTATTAATAAAATAAATAAATTTGCATTATTTTATGTTTTAATATATTTATAAATATTCGTGATAAAATATTTTCGAACTAGTTGACAGTTTCTTTTTTTATTTCGACATGGTCCATCAGAATTAAAATAAAACAAGCATCTTTTAATTAAATTATGATCTTTACAATTTATTTAAATACAGCTAAAATAAAGTGCGTTAAATGCCTTCCACATTTCTAATTTAAATTCTTAATCTTCATAAATGTACAAATTGAGAATTGAGAAACCAATGAAGAATCTAAAACTTAGATAAATGTCTTAACTACAGTATAAAATTCCTAATATCATATATAAATATGGTACTTAAAGTTAAAGTTAAGAAATGGTAATAAAAATTATCCCTGTAACATAAAATTGTTTGTGCGAACACTGTCACTTGCATAAATAACTATAATATTTCAACAATTAAATATATAGACTAATGGTAAGGTTCATTAAATTAAACTAAGCATTTGCATAGAATGAATTTGCATGAAAATAGATTAAATTTATATAATGTAGTTGAGTCATTTTATCAGTGTTTATTTATTTTTTAAACAAACAGATTTATATTTTCTTAATAAGTTTGTCAATTCTATTTATTTTAAAAATAAGGAGACTCTAAAATGTTACTATTTCTCTATTTTATTTTATTTTATTTTATCATTTTCTAAAAAAAATTCGTAACTGATATTTTTATTTCCGAGACAAAGACAAACATGCGACTTTTTTAATAAATGTCAGCAAAAATAACAATCCAAAAGAGATTAATATTTTGAATCTTCATTTACTAATTTTAACCAAATGGTATCCTATCTTCTTTTTATTTGATTTGTGGGCCTCCTGTCTGCGTATCATATTGGGCTGGCAATATGGCTTTCAAAAGCCCACCACTTCCAGTTGTCCATTACAAGACACATTCTTCCTGCACCTCCATGCTTTCTTCCTGCGCTTCCATAAACTCAATAAAATAACCATTATTAAATACATCTCACACCTTCTAATCTCTATGTATTTTGTACAATCTGAAATAAATGTATAATCTGAAAAATAAAAAAATTATATTTTAAAATATACAATTTGAAATAAATAAAAAATTACATTCTAAATTATATAATTCAAAATACAAAAATTATATTCCAGATTATATCCAGAATAAAGAATATATATTTCTAATTATATAATAAAAAATATATTTTTGACATTTTTTTATATATACTACAATAAAATATTTATCATTAGTAATAAAGTATGATTGTTTTCTTTATATATTTTTTATTAAAAGAAACTTACTTAAATTTAAATAACCCCTCACAATAAAAGAAATATTCTAGTAATGTTTAAACCTATATATGAGTACAGATAGTTTTATTACCGTTGATTATTTTTTTTCATAATAATATACGAGATTTCTTACCATAAAAAGTAGAGATATTAGTTATAGACTCAAATAAGTTCTCAACATCGCCCGGATATATTTTCTTTTACTTGTTAAATTCTGTATAGGAGCACCTACTTGTTAAATTGGAATATATTGTTTGTTGGGTTAATTTTTATTTTAAATTTTAAATTCTAAATCTTAAATCTATAAAAACATTATTTATATTAAAGCTTTTAATTCTTATATTAAGGTTCATTCTTTTTATAGGTTTTTTTTTTGTGAAAAAAACAGTGTAAAGGACTCAATTAATTGTACTTTTTAATATAAGAACTTAAAAAATTTAGAACTTCACATTCAAACTAAAAATATAATAATCTTTTTTTACCTTTGTTGTGATTGATTTTCTTCGAAGTAAACATCATATATGCATGAGTATAATTATAAATTGAACTATAATCGATTACCTTTTTGAGGTTGGAGATTAAAAGTGATGTTATGTTATGATGATAAAAATTGGTTGTAGTAAAAATTGTTCAGAGATAAAGACAAAAAGGTTGAGAGTTGAAAATGGTTGAAGGGTGTGTCACTGTCTCTCACACGTGGGTCAAGTATCAAAACCCATTCTTATTTGTCACCCACGTGCAATTCATAACTATTTTCTAAATGTATACCACTAAACAATAGAAAAATAAAGTAATAAAAAAATTAGTGGAGAACCAATTTAGTATATTTTATAGTTTACAGGAGCAAAAAATACATTTCCACTGAAAAATCTAGGAAAGAGTTGTTCTGACATTTTAACCATATGACAAGATGAATAAGATAAGTTTTATTTCAAGTTATGATATATCAAATAAAAAATTAATTAATTTGATTCGCTAGAAAATTGTTAATCTATTTTAATTCAATAATTTAGAGACTAATCTTGTCATTTTTTTAGCGTTGTTGATTTGAGTTTTCAATAAAGATCTGATTTGAGAAATGGCATTTATACAAGTGAATCCCTATGTCATCCTCTTTTAGAAAGACACAAGGAATTGGGTGCAGATAGTTGTGGTACTTTTTATTTATAATTTTTGTTTTAAAATTCAAAAAATAAAAATAAATGGCACAAAAATTAAAAAAAAAAAATCAAAACTACTTTTTACATTTTTTAGAGATAAATATATCTTTTATTTGTATAGTTTTTACATTTTTTCTTTTTTTATTTTCATTTTTTGCAGAAAATTTTTCTAAGCATCCAAATAATATATTTATAAATTCTATTTTCCCTAAAAAAAAATTCTCACATAGTATTATATATATATATATATATATATAACGCTAGACATATATAATATATTATTTTTTCTGTATTTTAATTTTCTTTATTAAGTTTACTCTTTTGTTCTTGTTTGTAAGTGTTAAGAGTGGCAATAAATAGTATCTGTAATAACTTTATATTAATGTAACCCTAATCCTTTACTTTGGTAAAGGAGAATTATAAAGTATTCACCATTATCTTTTATTTCTCATTGGCAAGTCTAGTTGGTTTTATCAAACATTTATACATGTATCTCAAAACTATTAGACTAATCACATCTAACATCTAATAGATATAACTGCTATTTTTAAAATATATTTTCAACTTTATTAAAACCTTCTATTTCTAGAACTAATAATTTGTTTTAAAAGAAAAATGTAATATATTTATTCGCATAAGTTATCATTGTCAATTTTTTCTAACATAATTTTTTTTATTTTTATAATCTTTCAAATAATAGTAGTGTTCATAAGAAGTTGGATCCATTTCTATATCTAAGTGATCTAATAAAGATTGTATTCTGAAAAAAAAAAGTGCATATCAAAGTATTTATATTACGACATTTTTAGTTGAAAGAGATTAACGTACTTATATTAACTCAAAATTTCTAATTTTTTTCTAAACCATAAACTCTATTTGTTAATCATAATTATATAAGATATTAGTGAAATATTATAATACATCAATTTACCCTTAAGGAAGCATAAAATATAAGAAAGATAACTTCTTAAAACATTATTCAATGACTCATCATTTGTTATATTACACAGTGTGAGCACCTTTATATAAGCTTGATACAATATATTAAATTATTAAGATAAATAAAAAAAATATGACTACTTAAAGAAACCTATAAATAAGGAGAAAAAACTAATGTGGTTTAGTAAAACTTGATTAATTTCTATCACTACTTCTCTTAATCAAGTTTAAACTCTTATTATATAAAATAATTTTTTTTTCAATTTGTAAAATAACCCGTGAAACTATTTACAACTTGTTTGTCAATTGAAGACTATATATCTCTACTTTCTTCTCTTCAACCAACTCTCATAGTCTCATAAAATTCAATATCAATATGTTTAAACCATTATATAAAACACTGATTTCTTTCATAATGTTGTAGACTTGTTATTAGAAAAAACTTAGTGGAAGTATTTTGTTTTTGATGAATTATTTTCAAAATTCTTCTTAACCGCATTGTTTAGGTTATACAACTAGTCGTTATAATGTATTTTATTTCAATGATTGAGAGTAAAACAACTGGTTGTTTATTTGAAGGTCATGATATTGTATAACTACTAAGATGAAATACATATCCCTGTGTTTTTTTTTTTTATTTTTTTCTACATCTCCTGTCCAATCACTATCAATATATTCAACAAGTTTTACTTTACTATTATTAGCATAAAAACCTCCATCGCAAATGACACATTCATGCCTTTTTCATAAATCTGCACTAAAGAATCTTACTCCAAATACAATATTTGGCCTTGTTACAGTCAAGTATTCAAAACTTTCAATAAAACTCTTGTAATAGGTTGGATCTACTCTTTTATCATCAATTTCTCTTGTCAACTTCATTTTTTTTTCAAATGGTGTGAAGACTGACTTTGAATTCTCTATCTTAAATTTTTTGAAAATATCACTAGCATATTTATTTTGAGATACAAAAACTATAGCACCCCACAAAATTAAAGTTTCTATTAAGGCAATTAAAGTATTAACATCATGTATATCTTACGGTACTTCATGCATTAAGATTACATAATAATGCTAAACTGAAATTTCAAAACATATTTACAATATCAGATACAAGTTTTGTTTTTCAAAATATAATATTATTCCTAACAGCATCCTTCAACCTAGATGATCTCCCAAAGATCCATCTGCAGCACTATCTGCTCTCGTGTCAAGACACGATCATCACAGATAGAAAATCAAACACAATACAACCAAAAATAAAAGGTAAGCTAACCAAATTTTAACAAATAAAAAACATTCAATTTCATGTATCATCACAATATAAGAATACAAACATGACTCTATTTCCGGAAGACTCGTGCATTGAATAGACCCTGAGATATGCTGTCATACATCTCCAAACTGTGAATCCACACATCCCCCACACAAATGAATCATCAATCATGTATGACAGGGTTAGTCCCCCTGAAACTTTTCTTACCAGCTTTATTTCAAGCTATAGTCACCTAGTTCAGACCTCCTTCGACTCTCACCACCTAGTAATGATCATCTATTTGATTCCTATTACTAGTAGAGTCAGGTCAGGATATTAATCGTTATTGATCAGATCCTTAGACAATGCACTTCTTAATTAACAAAGACACGGGTGTTTTATTTCCTGAAAACACTATGCCTAGGCTTTGACCAACTTTATCAACACTTTTAACAATATTACATCATAATATAAATCTCTACTCATGCATTCATTCACTTTTAAATCTCAATCTTGACTTCAATCTCAACATTTAAAGAAGTCACTAAACCATCAATATAATTAATCTTAAATTATCAATTAATCTATTTTATTAAATACATACATTGCATTTCAAAAGAATTAAATAATCAAAAACAAAAAGCCAAAAAAAAATTCTTTTTTTAGCTTGAGCCCCTCAAGTGAGAGTCACTCCTCCATCACATATGTGGGACTTAGACTCACACTTGAAACCACATTGATACACTCCTCCTCGAGCGGAAGCATTATCAAACCCGAGTACATTACTCATGACCCCTCACTTGTACCGCCGTTCACACACTTATACGGGACACGCTTACCTGACAAGAATGAGAATTGAACCAAACCCATATAAGGGAATGACACCACCTCCAACCCAAAACCTTAAGGCATTAAGTTTGTGGGTCTTCTTTCTTACATATTGCTCAACTTTCTCATTTCTACCTAATGTGGGACTTAGACTCACACTTGAATACCTAACACATGGTCTATTTTTGCCTTAGCGAAAATACTCTCTCCTGGACGAGAATACCTCATTGCTTAGGCAAAAGATTTCTCGCCTAGGCGAAAACACTCCAGAGAGCACAATTGCTCCAGGGGCTTTCTCGCCTAGGCGACTGTACCTTCGCTTAAGCGAAACTACTTTCTCGCGCGGGCGAGGAACTTCCCACCTGGGCGGAAACAGTCCAGAGAGCATACTTGCTACTCGAAACCGTTCTCGCCTGGGCGAATTATGCAGAAAGTATCAGTTATCGCATGTTTTACTACCACAGAGCTACTACACATGTCTCATATGACTAACTTAACTAGAAATTCAACTTTCATTCCATCAATTACCACATACTCATCATACATGCCAGAATGAATAAACAATCAAGAACTCAACTTAAGTTTTATGCCAGCAAATAAACCATCACAGATGCATTTTTACAGACGTATTATAAATGAAACCCTAAACAAAAAACAAACTGAAATTAGGTAACATGCAAGGAAGCTTCCCTTACCTGAATTGCACTAAAAGTTCTCTCTAACAGTCCCAAAGTCTAAGATCTTCACGAACTCAAATCTGTACCAAAAGACCTCTGATCAACGATCAGACTAAAACACTAGGGAACTGAGCTCACAAAGGCACTATCTGATAACTCAAAGGTCACATGCAAGCTTATAAGGTAGAGGAAAACGAAAACCTAAAAATGGCTCTTAAGGGAAGAGGACAGAAAACGAACTTACTCTAACGGAGATTCTGATAAGGTAGACTTGCTCTATTCTCCATCACGAGTCCAACGGTGAGCTCCGCTTGAGAAACTGATGACGTACGAAAGCCGATACTTAGAGAGAAGTCAGAGAAAAAAGAGAGTTAGGAGTTTTATAGAGATAATGGCTTGAGTGGAAATGAGACTTGACTACTTACATTTTCTATAAATACACGTTTTCAGTTTAATAATATAATAATAAGTGCTCATTCCACTTCTAATATTTCTACTTGGATGACAGATTTTCTAAGTTGTTACAAAAACTTCATCATCTTGTTGAATGAATTCAATGTCTAAAAAAAATAAAAATATTAGACTTAAATATGTCATTTCAAAATGTCTTGTCATGACTTTCTTGAACTTTGTAATCATCATAATATTGTAGTCAGTAAAAAATAAATTATTAACATAAAGCTATAATAATAAGAGTATCTTAAAGTTCAATAATTTTAATATATAAAGTGTGTTCAAATGGACATTTTAAAATATATTTTGCATAAAGTATAGTCTTGTTGTACCAAGCCTCTGATGCTTGTTTCAAACTAGTAGACTTGATCTTCCTTGTCTTTAATCACATATCCTAAAGGTTACTTAACATATTATTTTTCTTCTAAACCATTAAAAAAATAGATTTGACGTCTATTTGATACATATTTCAATTATGTACAATTAAGATAAATATAATTTTACTATAAGATTATATGATCCGTCAATCCAATCATTATTCGCATAAGTTAACCGACATATTCATACATTTGTCAACATAAAGAAGTCCACTGGACACGTCTCACTAACAAGCACACAAATGACAATCGCCAACTAGGACACACTAAACGAAGCAAACATAAGATCCAAATCTCAGGGTCATTCTAAAACCTATAAATAGGAAGATAATTTCAAAACATAAGGTACTATTACTCTAATCTTATCTATCTTATGATAGGATACTCTGACCATTAACTAACTTAAATGTCAGAATACTTACAGGAACCTTTCTCAAAATTAAGAACCAAATCAAAAACAAAAGAAAAAAAAGTCAAAATTGAAAAAGAAAAATCAAATCAAAAGTTTTGAAATTTTACTCATACTCTTTCTTAGACTCAGAATAAGAATGGTAAATCTACCGAATGTGATATCAATTTGATATCAACAAATCATTATAATATATTACTAAAATTATGTTGAAATTATAATAAATTTTCTTAAAGTAAATTTAAAACTAAAAGCTAAATTTTTAAGAGTTTTAGTCCAAAAATTAAGTTTGTTATGACTGGGTCCAAATAATTTTTAATTATAGTTTATTAAATTAAAAAAGAAGTTCAGTTTAGTTCATTAAAATTATATGTTTAATTCAATGTAATTTGAGAAAATAATATTTCTAGTTAAGTTCAGTTTGCTAATAATTATTTAGTTTTATATATGGAATCAAATTATATTAAAACATTGTTTACCACTAATTGTAGACTATATTATTATCTAACAAATCTCTTTCTAAAATGATGGATTTTTTTGTTATTATTTATATTTAGAATGAATGAAAAATACCCCAACTTAAGATAAAATTATTTATAATCATCTTATCACAAAAAAATAAAAGGTTTTATAAACTTTTTGTAATTTTTAATAATTTTATATTTTTTAAATAAGGCTATTTTAAGAAGCACACACTGCATCAACGATCTTTTCTCCTAAATTAAACTAACATTATTTACATATTATATTACATTCTTTTATTTAAAATTTAATAATTTTGTTGATTCAATTTAATTTTAGATATACCACAAATATATATATATATATATATATATATATATATATATATATATATATATATATATATATATATCATATTTTTTTATATCATGAATAACTCATTTGATATGTTATTTTAATTTATGACCATAATAAGATATCTTCATTTAATGTCAATTATCATAATAGAAAATTAATAAAATAAGTGATAATTTATTTGCACAATTCTTTTTCAATGTTTTATTATTATAAAAATTTGTAAATGTGATTATAACATATTATTAAGAGTAATATATATATATATATATATATATATATATATATATATATATATATATGTAATTATTTTAATAATATTCAAAATTTAATATTAATGAATAGTGAACAAATTCATATAACATTTTTTTAATTAAAAATTTTAAGAATTGTAAAAAAAATATATTTCTACTCAAGATCTTAATTTACACTTGAATTTTGAATGAATTGATAGTTAGTAAAGTAGTTTACAGTTTATAAGTTCTTAATATATAAGTTTTGGATTGATAAATTAGTTCATTAGACTATAAGTGTTTGATGAACTAACTAATAAATGAATTGATGAATATAAAATGACAAAAAAACATGATTATCTGAATTTCATGTATAAAGAAAATTTGTGTTTTCAGAAAAAAAAATTATTATATAATTATAATTTTAGATTTATAAAAAATAATAAACTTTTTAGCATTTCTACTAAAAATGTATATAATTTTTTGATGATCTCATGTCAATTAAAAACATAATAAAATTATAATTAAAAAATCATTGCAAACCTTATTTTCTAACTGATTTTTGTGAGGTGAAATTAAAATAAAATTTTAATAATAATTGAAAGCTTAGTTTTTCAACTCTTACCATATTTCTCTTTAATTTTAGATTAAAAATGCTCGAGTGACATTATATAAAGTCTATTAAATATTTCATATCAACTTTACAGATTGAGTAGTAATTAATTTATTTTTATGTATTTTAAAAATTATTATTATTTTTAATTTAAATTATATAAAAAATAGCAAACAAATATAAAAAAATAATACAATTACAGCAATTGAAATTGTTCAAGAACATTCAACTGTAGACATACTAAAAAAATTATTGGTGAAATTAACAAATAAGTGATCAAAAGAGATGAGTAATTGTTCTTTTTTATAGAATTTATGTAGAATTTATGACGCATGGATGGAGTTATGTGTTTGTGTCATGTCCATTATTTCATCTCAATGAAAGAGAGAGTTTCATTGCTCCATGGCATGGCATCATCCCTTCTCTATTTCTCATTTTTGGGATCAGCAACTCTAAAACCTTTTAGCCGGAACTTCGGTTTCCGGTCACCGCAAAACCCCTCGCCATGGCAACAGTCAACAACACAGTCAATGCCGCCGCCTCGGCCATAGTAGGTTCCGAATCCAGAATCCAACCTGCCACCTCACCGGTATTTTTCTCTCTCTTCCTGTTTCTATCACTAGTGCATGTTAGTATTTGGTTATTACAAATAGTATGAATCACACTAATTTTGCTTTAGGTTTCATTTACTGTTCTGAGTGGCAAAATTGAGATCTTAGGTTTTGTGTTCTCTTTATTCACTTTCCAATTTTCACAGTTATGATGAATGAATCAAAAGGAGGTCTAGTCTTGGCTGACTTTGTGCTGGGTGGAAAATTTTTCTGTTCACCTTTTTCCTTTTTTAAATTTGTTATTATTACTACTATTTGTGGCTCGCAAAAAGTAGGAAATTAATGTATGAAAAGTGAGCGTGTTCTTTTGCCGGCTAAATCATGGGTCCGGCTAAGTTTGATTTCTTTCTAAACATTAACAATTTGCTTCTTAAAGGTCTTTTGGGGAGGACTTTAATCTCATTAGGCACATGTATAATGCATGTCTCTTTAATAATTATAACTCTTTTCAGTTCAAGTAGTACTTGCTATTTTTAGGACTTGTTACCCTTCTTGAAGGCCGTTGAAACCTTTTGATTTACAACTTTATAGTGCAATATTTTCATGTTTTTCTTGCCTTGCCTTTGCTCATGATTTTGGATTTATTTCTAAAGATCATCATGGTAATAACTTAGTTCTAAGACAGGCTAATGGTATGTCTGGGTCACCATTCGTTCAATCCTGAGAGTAGGTTGCTCAAAGTAACACTTCCTGTTAATCTCTCACATTTAAATGTAATTTTGAAAGGTATATTCAAAGGATTCTCTCATACATGTTTTAAGACTATGTTTGGATTAAAGTTTGAAATTAACAAATTCTGATGCACCAAATGAATAAAGAAATATTGTTGCTTTTAGAATAAAAGTATTTTAAACTTTCCTAACTTTAATCAAAAGATTCATAGTCACTAGTGATTACCTACGACTGACCTTTCTAATTCGTAATCCTATCATCACATCACATGTTTATCATTTATCAAACTACTGTTTGTTATTAATCAGTTTTATCAGACCTTTGTTACACATTCTGTAAGCTTTCTTTACCTTTATGGTTGAGTTTCTTTACCTTTGTTATTTGGAGAACTATTTGAGATAGGTGAATTGGATTTATGTTTAAAATTGACAGACACAATTTGTTTGGGGAACTGTTTGCAGAGCTGAAAATACAAGGAAAGTGTGTTGGAGGAAGGAAACTCTTTGTTACTTTTGGGTTAAAAATAATTCTAACAGTGTTGGAATAGTGATATAAATATAGGCCAAATCTTCCTTACGCTTCTGGAAAAATTACTTTATCCAGCATTGTGGAGTGGGATGATATTAATTGATGTCATATACTTGGCTGATAGGGGGACATTGTTTTTGTTCTAATGTTTCAAGTCATACTGTACTCGGTGCTATTTCTTCCCTTTTACTTCTACCATCTGCTGATTTTGTTGCTCCATATACTGTCGAGAGGTTGGTGTTGGCATTTGCGTTGGGTTTACTGATCCTTTGGTCACTAATAATGGATATGCAATGCCTGGTGTTTATTAGTCAATACCTTTGATGCTTTGACAGGGATTGGGAAATGAAAATCTTTCTGTGACTTTCCCTCCCTGCAATGGTTTAATGGCATTAGGCACTATAGAAATATGTAGGTGACAATATAGGTTTTAGTTTCCTCCAGCCAGTGTATCTTGACTAGCTACCAGAACATTAACTATTTGTTGTCTCCTTATCTGTGCAATGTCTTCACTTTTGGCGAAAGTACGTCTTCATGAAACATTACACCATTTTTAATTGGGTCTCAAGAAGTATTTTTTTTTTCTTCTCTAAATCTCTTTCTCAAACTTTTAATTATTGAAATCGTTTCACTCAAGTCAATTTAATGTTTAATGAAAAGATCAACAGTTTCCCTGCTGAAAAAATTATATTACATCATTGCTATTGACAACTGAATTCGTGATTTAATTTGGTTTCAACTTTTAATATAGATACTTTTCTTTATTAACTGCAGAAAAAACGCTGGGGAAGCTGCTGGAGCTTATATTGGTGTTTTGGACCCCATAAAAACAGCAAGAGAATTGGCAACGCTGTCCTTGTTCCTGAACCTGTTGAACCAGTGGGTCAGGTTGGATCTCATCCAGCTACTGCTGCACCAAATCCTTCAACAGCAGTTGTAATGCCATTCACTGTCCCTCCCTCTTCACCTGCATCTTTTCTGGAATCTGATCCTCCATCTGCCACTCAATCACCGGTTGGATTATTCTCTCTCAGTTCTCTCAATGCCAATGCTTCTTGTGGACCTGCATCCATGTTTGCTATAGGTCCTTATACCTACGAGACCCAGTTAGTTTCACCGCCTGCATTTTCTAACTTTACGACTGAACCATCTACTGCTCCTTTCACTCCACCTCCTGAATCTTTGCAGCTGACGACACCATCATCCCCTGAGGTGCCATTTGCTCAATTGTTGGCATCTTCTCTAGACCAGGATTGTAAAAATAAAGGTACAAATCAGAGGTTTGCATTATCCAATTACGAGTTTCAACTTTATCAACAATACCCCGGAAGCCCTGGCACCCAACTGATATCACCAGGATCAATCATTTCTACTTCTGGAAGTTCTACTCCTTTCCCTGATAGACACCCACTTCTTGAATTCCACAAAGGGGAAGCATCAAAGCTCTTGGGCTTTGAACACTTCGCGACACATAAATGGAATTCGAGACTTGGATCTGGATCTTTGACACCAGACAGTACTGGGCAAGGTTCAGGACTAGGCTCAGGATCTTTGACACCTAATGCTGTTAAGCTAGTTTCACAACTAGGCTCTGAGTGTTTGACACCTGAAGGTGTAGTACCAACTGCTAGAAATGGCATCTATGTTGGAAAACAGATTTCTGAGTTAACATCCCATGCAAATTCCGAAAACGAGTGTCAACTCAATGCAGCATTAGTCGATCACAGAGTTTCATTTGAATTGACTGGGGAGGATGTCGCAAGATGTCTTGCAAATAAATCAGGGTCTCCATTGATTGGAAACATCTCAGGGTCTCAGGGTGCACTGGTTGGAGAGCCTGTTGACAGAGAAAGGATACACAAGAACTCCGATAGTTACTGTGATTTGTGTTCAAGAAAAACTTCAAATGACAAGCCTGAAAATTCTCCTGGAGAAGGAGAGGAGCAGTGCTGTCTAAAGCATCACTCTTCTAATTCTTCCAAAGAATTTAACTTTGACAGCAGAAAAGGAGTTGTTTCTGATAATCCTGCCAATGCCTCTGAATGGTGGACTAACAAGAACATTGTTGGAAAGGAAGGTAGATCAAGTAACAGTTCGTCATTTTTTCCAATGTTACAGTCAGAAATCATTTAAAGATATAGTTCATTGCATAGGACTTAGGAGCTGTATCCCTCAAAACTTTTGAATAAAATGAATAAATTTTTGGTGGTATTTAATTAAGACTATCTAGAATTTAAAAGAATGACAACAAAATTTGGTGTTTTTAATCAAGTTATTAACTTATATATTATTAATGTGTATAAAATTTTTAGAACCTACTTTTAAACTCTTATGTTTATAAACATATTTCAAAACTTATACATGATATGTGAGTTTTTAAATTTCAAATGCAAACTTGGTTTGAAAAATTAAATAATATGAAAATTAATGTGAACCATAAATACGTGAATGATGGTAAAAAAATAGGAAAATAAAAAAATTTGAAAAGATTTTAGAGATCAAAATGACTATAAGTGTATTAGAGACTGTAGTAGATGCAAAAAATTATTTTGATCCTTAAATTCTATTTTTTGTCATTTTAATTCTTAAATATTAGCTTCATGATTGGAGAGGACAACAGATAAGAGAATTGTTACGTTTTAGAGTTCGATACTTCCATTACCATTTTCTTTTTCTTAGACATCTTGGTTAGTGAGTCATGAGAATATATTTTGACCTCAAATCAAATCTTAAACTGACTAAATTTTTTGACATACCCGAATACAAATAATGAAGATATAATTTTGAACTATTTTGTTGAGATATAGCAGTAGGAACAAAACAAAGTGTTAAAAATGTCAATGCAGAGTATATAAAGAAATATTAATTAGTTATTAAATGATTGAAAAAAATGTTTGATTTTTTTTTCATCAAAATTTTATTATTTTCATCATTAACTCTAATTTTGAATGTTTGTTTAAAATCCCATGAAATTCTTCTAAATTTATAGTCTTTTAAAATCTTTTAAACTCGTAGAATATACATATATATATATATATATATATATATATATATATATATATATATATATATATATATATATATATATATAATATTAAAAACTAAACTACAAAAACTAATTATGAAATTCTTTTTAAAAATCTGAAAAGTCATAATATGTTTGCATAATCTTTTAAAATTTACAAGTAAATTAGTATTGTGAAATCTCAATTTAATGTACGTACCTTCGTTATGATTCAGAATAAAAAAGACTTTTCCATTACAGAATCATTAGCATTCTAGATGAATATCCTGAGGTACTGTTCTTAGTGCTGTCTATTGTGCCTTGAGGAAATGGCTGTAAATACACAGGTGAGACAGCCCTTGTAGCAGTCTCTGTGATCCAAAATTATATAATGCAAGACGGGCAAAAGTCAGTAGGGACATATAGAATGGACTCTAAATTCTGATAGAACATTACATTACTTGCAGGTTTACATAGACAGAATCATAAAATTAGTATCTGATTTGTGGATTGATGTGACATTTAATGTGCAATAATAAGAAAAATATGTTTTTGCACTTGGGGTTATTGGTCGACTATTGTTCTGCATTTCCATGTTTTTATTTTACTGAAATGTTCTGTCACCCCTAATTGTATGCGATCATGTTAGTTTGGTAAAGTCTAACTAATTGATTAACATTTATTTATATTTGTACCATTAATTAATGCTGAGATATAGATGTTGGAGGGAGACAGGAAAAAGAAGAAAAATTACATACTGCTACCATCTGCACTATCTAACTAGACTAGACCATGCCCTATATGGTCCAATATGCTGCAACAAGTTGTTGTGGCTCATCATTCATACTTGAGGTTCAACCTTCAAATTGATTTCTCTTGTCAACTCCAAGAAAGTGAAAATGAAAAGGTGATTTTATCTGACGGCACGAGCGAGGGGACCCTTTTGCAGTGATATTTGTGTACCGGAGGCTTGCGTTCTCTTTGTTGTTTGTTCTTTGGTGTCTCTTTCTAGGTCCACAAATAGTTCCCAAAAGGAAAAATATATCTCTATTTCTTTGTCCAAATGAAAGGTGTTCTTGTCTGTTTCGTTCTCCACAACCTACACAATTTAACTTCTCTGTTCACTTTCTCCTCAATGGTTTGCGAATAGCCCTATTTATGGTAAGCTGAACAACATGTATTCATTTCGTTGTTCTAGCAACAGGCACCGTCAGTTAAAGCATCCCAAAGATTCATATGCACTATAGTATGAAGAAAAGAAGAACTTTAGTAACTAGTTTCCCAAGCATGGACTTTTAACATGCACATCATTCTATCACCAAATGACTTCAATTTTATGTTCTCAATAAAAGAATTTAAGTACGAGAATCCATTCAAGTTTAAACAATTTCAATAATTTTAACATGAGAGGTAAAATAATAATTATTAAATAGTATAAAAATTTGTTAAATGTAAAAATATAAGTATTTTTAACTGGATGTTGATATCCCTAAAAATGAAACGAACTTACATACTTGTTTCTGTTTCCAACACAATTTCAGAGTGACTTTCTTCAATACTATGATAAAAACTACTAATAATTTTAAATTTACAAAACAAATGATAAAATACTCTCTTCAAGATCAATTACATATTAATGTTAATTTTTTAATAAAAAGTGATAATTACTAAATATCAAATACATATTTAATTACCTTACTTATTACTAAGTTAAATAAAACTAATAAAATTAAATTATTTTTTATTATACTAAAATAAAATATGTGAACGTTGTTCAATCACTATAGAATTAATAAAATGACTTTAAAAACGAAATGGAGTAGACCTGATTGGGTCTGCACTTTGATCTCATCCCGTGAATGTGGGTCTGACAGGCTATAAGACAATCTGCATTAAAGTGAATTATTGACTATTGCACTACTGTCTACATTCACAAGTTTTTAACAGTTTTTTTTTAACTCTCCTACTTTCTTTCTACTCTCACACTCCAATCACTCCTTTCATGCATTTTGCTTACTCACTTCATTTTCTAGTCTGCATCTCCTTTCCCACTTCATCCACCATCCTTCACACCTACTGAAAGTCACATTTTTTTTTTCTCTAAGTTACAATCAGGTATCAATGGTCACTTACTATTGATTTCTGTATTATTTTTTTAATTATGTTATTATGTTTTTGTTATGTTGATTTTCTTGTATTAAGAAGATATTTTTTTGCATTTAGGTATTAATATAAATTATGGTCTGAATCAACCGTTATTGTTAATTTAGATATTCTTCTTTCTCTCCTCTCTCTGAATTGGTGGATTAGATAATTTGTCTTACTAATTCCATTATCTTGTTTTGCATCGGAAAGTTCCTTTTGTGTTTAGAGTATTTGCTCACACCATCTGCACAAATTTTAGATAATATTTTCTTATGCATCAGGTTGAACTGTTCTTTTCAAAGTGGAAGAACAATACACAAGGTACATATACATATGTATGCACTGGATGAAATAATAAAGTAGGATTTTTTTTTTTCATTGTTTCCTGTGCAAATACTTACAAAAATTGAGGATAACATAACAATTTTGTAAGTTAAAGGTGAAAATTGAGAATGGATACAGAAGTAAAGAAACCTAATTTTCTGAAGTGGGATTTCCACTATCTTTCAAAGGATGGTTAATGAGGTACAATTGAAACAATTAAAAATGTCATCTTCTAGTTGACAGTGACACTATTCATAAATTTTCTGGTTTATTAACTCCAAGCTTCCAATATTTGGTGAAGAACAGCCCACAATACTTGCTAATTTGAAAAAAGATAAATGAAAAGGACATGTTGTATGGTCTAGAGTTAGATGCATTTATTCTATAACCTTTTCACACTCTTTGCATGAAAACTTCCAAAGCATTTTTCTTCATCAATCTTCTGCAGTCTCTATCTCTTGTTATTAAATTTATAGAGAAAAACATAATCAAGCATTAAGTTCAATCCCCATCTCGGGGCTCATTTTAAATCACCGCCATTTCTCTCTACACAATGTCCACTAATTAAACAAGACATGTTTAACCCAATCAAGTTTCTTATGTGTGTGTGCAAAGCAAAGTAGTTAAAAGTTTGGTTTTCGTACATCTAATTAGTCATATATATATATAATTCTAGAGTAATTATTGAAGCTCAATATTAATATAATGTTAATCATTGTGTCAAAGAATTATAATTTGGAGACCGACAAGAGAAAACAAAAGAATACTTAATTGATTCTTGAAATTTTTTCTGGGAAGGTAGCAGCTGTTAGTGGCGATGGTTTTTTCAAGTTTTAACAATTGTGATTTACATGGTGCGTGTAGTATAATAGAATATAGGGTAACATTTTCAGCATGTGGATGTGATAAATTATGAGTTGACGTGCGCGTGCCCTGACAAGACTGAAGATGCTTCAATTTTGTTTCACCCCAACTCACCAAGATATTCCTCAACGTAATCCAATCTACAGCTACCAAGCTACTCTGTCATAAGAAAGCGAAGCACACAAAAGAAAAACACGTTGTTAGCCACAGAAAATTGATGCCTCCTAGTTAGGCCTCAGTGTCTGTCCATGAAAACTTTAGTTTTATAGGTAAGCTTTTCTGAAGGAAGGGTGGATGAATTGTCCACTCTTCTTGCTATATCTGAAACCTTTGACCTTGGTTTTGTGGTATTGGTAATTTGGAAAGATGCCAAGAGTAAATTGATTGTTTATGTAATTGTATAGTACTCCACTTGCTTAACTGGTAATCTTTATTTTTTGCTGATGTCTCAGAGGTTGAATTTTCATATTTCAGGAATTTTGCTCGGGGAGAAGTTACTGTTGTGTTGTTGATAGTACAAAAGGTGGAAGTATCAGTCTTTGGTTGGAACTAGGAACTTGTTGTTTGCTTGTTTGGTCGCAATAATGGCAATGGCTCCTGTTCCAAAAGTGGTGTTTGGTTTAATTGCATTTGCAATCTTCTGGGTCTTGGCAGTTTTCCCAGCTGTGCCTTTTCTACCTATTGGGAGAACTGCAGGGTCCCTCCTTGGAGCCATGCTTATGGTCCTATTCCAAGTTATTACTCCAGATGAGGCTTATGCAACGATTGATCTTCCAATTCTTGGTCTTCTCTTTGGGACAATGGTTGTCAGTGTCTATCTTGAAAGAGCTGACATGTTTAAGTATATAGGGAAGTTGCTGGCTTGGAAGAGTAGAGGTGCAAAGGATTTACTTTGTAGGATATGTGTTATTTCTGCTGTCTCAAGTGCTCTCTTCACAAATGACACCTCTTGTGTTGTTTTGACTGAATTCATATTGAAAATTGCTAGGCAGCATAACCTTCCTCCAACACCCTTCCTACTTGCCCTTGCTTCAAGTGCTAATATTGGGTCCTCAGCCACTCCAATTGGCAACCCCCAAAACCTGGTTATAGCTGTTCAGAGTAAAATATCATTTGGTAATTTTCTGATTGGTATTCTTCCAGCTATGGTGGCAGGAGTTGTAGCAAATGCTACAATTCTTCTAATCATGTATTGGAAGTTATTATCTGTTCATAAGGACGAAGAAGATGCAGGGGCAGAAGCTGTGGTAGAGGAGGAGTATGATTCCCACCGGTTTTCTCCAGCCACTATGTCTCATATTTCATCCTTGAATTCTCAAGAATGGAATTCCCATCTTGAAGCTATCAGTGTTCAGAACTCTCCTCAACAGATTCTAAGAAACCGGTCAATTGCAAATGCAAGTGAAAGTAATGGGGTTTCTAGCAGCGCTTTTGATTCTGCAAGAATCTCAAGTTTACCAAGGGATGGAATAAATGGTGTGCCATCTCTGACAAAGGAGGAAACTAGCCCTACAAGTTCTGCAGCAACAGTAGATACACTTATTCACCCTTCGGAAAGAAAAAACGATTTTATCATAAGATGGAAGAGGGTACTGTGGAAATCCTGTGTTTACATCATCACAGTTGGAATGTTGGTTGCTTTACTTTTAGGTTTAAATATGTCATGGACTGCAATTACTGCGGCACTTGCTCTTATCGTTCTTGATTTCAAAGATGCTAGACCGAGTTTAGAAAAGGTTTGAATATGATCTTTCTCGTTTCCTCTTTCTTCTCCCAGGAATAATAAAAGTACTTCTGCTGTTCACATATTTTACGTTTTTTTCTCCTCTTATTACAGGTTTCATATTCACTTTTGATATTCTTTTGTGGAATGTTTATCACGGTAGATGGCCTCAATAAAACTGGGATTCCAAGTGCTTTGTGGGACATAATGGAGCCCTATTCTCGCGTTGATCGGGCCAGTGGAGTTGCAATTCTTGCAGTTGTCATACTTGTCCTATCAAATTTGGCTTCAAATGTACCAACAGGTAAGTGGCCGTGGATCAATTTTACTGACAAAATATTCACTGTTTTTTGTTTGGGAGAGGAGGTCTTACAATGTCATGTGGATTTGTTAACATTGATTGTTAAATCTTCATTCTCCATGTTCCCTGAATTGAAACTTAAAAAGTTCTTGATTGCACACTGCAAAGGAATCAAAGCAGTGCATGAAATACAACAATAGTATTATATAAAATGACATAGTAAATGCGTAACACCTCTATTGTGATATAACACACACGAGGTAGTTCAGGTTTTTTACCTTCAAAATGAAATAAAGGTATATTCCACAACTTTGACATAACTGATTGCTTCTCTAAAGTGAGAAAATGTGTAAAGTGAGCATATAAGGATGATCTATTGTTGATATAAAGTTAATTTAGAGTACAAGATACCTGAATTCAAACTAACACTTGATGCATCCTTGCGTTCTCATCTTCATATTTACTCCGTATAGAGGAGTTAAATCCAACATATTAAAGGAAGGTATAGTTGTGATAAGAATTGTATATAAGGAGATATTGGTGTGAGACTTGCTGAAAGATGTTAGAAAATCAGTTTAGATGGTTTGGATACGTGCAAAGAAAGTCCCTGGAAGAAGCGAGCATTTAGAATTGTCATTGAATTTTTATACCCCGGTTTGTCTATGCAGTGGTTGCATACACTGAATGACTTTCAGAATACATATTTCCTGAAGCTGTAACTTATTGTGCCTAATCTATTGTCATTGAAACAACAGGAATTATATTGTGAGTGCACACAACAGAATAACTTTTATAGATTGAATGTTTTTCAGTTCAGTTCTTTGAAAAATCTGATGGATTGTTAGCGAAATTTAACCAAATCGTACTATTCCCTAAAATCGAGAAAATGTTTCTTCAACAGTGGTAAACTCCTAATAAGAGCAAATAATTTTGGATAAGCGTGGAATTTAGTTTTCTATTTTGATAGATATCTATTAAATATTTGATGGGTTTTAGTTGTTTGCTTGTAAGAGACTTCTCTTTCTCTTCACCACGGAAAGACGAGTTCTTCCTGCACCCTAATACATTCTTCCTGCACCCTAATAAAAAAATTTAATACCATAATTGCCCTTATATGAGAACCGGATGAGTAAGCCATCCGGTTCTCATTTTAAAAAAATTGATAACCGGATAGCACCCCCGTCCGGTTGTCATTTTTTTTCAAATGACAACCGGATAGCATGCTCATCCGGTTGTCAACTTTTTTTCAAATGACAACCGGATGGGAGTGTCATCCGGTTCTTATTTCCAAATCAAAATGATAACCGGATGAAACCCATCCGGTTCTCATAATCCAAATCGAAAACAGATTAATTTTTCGATTTGGACTATGAGAACCGGATGAGTTTCATCCGGTTATCATTTTGATTTGGAAATGAGAACCGGATGACACCCTCATCCGGTTGTCAATTTTTTTCAAATGACAACTGGATGGAGGTGTCATCCGGTTCTCACATAAGGATAATTACGGAATGAATTTTTTTATTAGGGTGCAGGAAGAATCTTATTACGGTGTAAGAAGAACTCGTCCACTGGAAAATCTTTGTAAACACATCAGAAAGAACAAGTATTTATGTTATGTATGTATCAATTTGTCTTGATATCAAATTACACTTTTAGGGGGTACTTGGTCAAACACCAATAGTAGATATTTTATCTTTATTTGTTTCTTGTCATATTCCTTTTGGCTTAATATTATCATTAGAACAAGAAGTTATATTCATCTGCACTAAACCTGTATCCATCATTGTTAAAGAATTTGATCTTATGATACATGACTATTAACTATAATTATCTTTTATGTATGTTTATTATCTAGTTCTCTTGCTTGGAGGACGTGTAGCAGCCTCGGCTGCTGCAATTTCCAAAGCAGATGAGAAGAAGGCATGGCTGATATTGGCTTGGGCCAGCACCATATCAGGGAATCTCTCACTGTTGGGATCAGCTGCTAACTTGATAGTGTGTGAACAGGCTATCCGTGCTCCAAACCTACCATACACGCTAACCTTCTGGAGTCACCTGAAATTTGGCCTTCCTTCCACGATCATAGTCACAGCTATAGGTTTGACATTCATAAGATGATAATGGCATTTATGGGAAAAGGGTCTTGTAAGTTGAAGATATTCAAACAAAATGAAAGAATGATAAGTCAGGGTTCTTGTCAATATGTTTTAGCTTATGGATACATTATCAAGAAAACGGATGTTGATGTATCGATCGTTTATGCAAAATAAAATAAGTGCAGATGTTTGCCATGTGATGCTTTGGAATTTAGTAAGAAAAGGAACAACAAATTCAAGTGTTAAAACAAATGATTTTCACTTGTTCTGTTTTTATTATTATTATTATTATTATTATTATTATTAATCCCTGCATTTTTGTTTCTTCTGAATTTGTTTCTCAAACATATTTAAGCTAAGCAAAACTGATAGGTAAAATTTTGCAAATTATGGATTCTTCTTCTGATTTGCATGTTCAGTAAAGCCAAGTATGGGATGCAGAAGTAATGAAATGTTATTGCATATTATTGCATGGCCATTCTGTCCTTTGGATTCAGAAATAGCACATGTATGCCGGCAGGCTGAAGATATTGAGATTCCTAGACATGTTAAGAATGTTTTGAATATCAACTCATAGTAGCAGTAAAAGATAAATAAAATGAAGTTATTAGGACATTCATACATCTTATTTTTGGTTCATAATATTGTATGGATTGAAGTAAAGGCTTTATATACTGAACATTTTTTGTTATAACTTAAGTACATAAACTGTATCGTTAATTCAGAAAATGAATGTTACTTAACTAAAGAAGTATCAACACAAATATGTGTAAATTTTCCATTTTATTAAAGAAGCTTGATTACGAGGAAACGCCTTTGTGGTTAGAAAAATATATTCGACTATCCACATCTTCTGAAGTTCAAACGATCTTCAAATCGATTTATTACACCGAAAAGTATGATCCAGAATTGATGAAAGTGGTTTTATCATTGACTTGTAGATATGATATTGACATACATATCAAAAGGCGGGCTGCTGAAGACAGGGTACAGGATAAAGAAACATGCAAAATTAGGGCATGTTTGGGAACTCTACCAAAGCCACATTTGATGTGATTTTGGGCATCTTGACTGAGGTTACTGATTCTGGCTTCCAATTTTCTTTTTCTATTGGAAGTTAAAAACTGTATCTCGAATCTTTTCCAAACACACACTCGGTCTTTGGTGTGAATCTGAATTACCTGATTCTATCACACTCGTTTCATTACAAGCTTTACTTGTATACTCGGTAAACTATAATTTAACTGAACTCATAACTCAATTGGAATAGTTACTTGTTTCACTTCTCTCGAATTGGAATGTATGTTTAGCATTCCTATACGGTGGCAAATATATCTATAATTTGAGCAATGGGGGAGAACGATGCAGAATGCCAGCTTGAACTTCATCACCTTGTGACAATCTAAAATTATAATTAAACTATTACTATGCATTTACAAGACCATAAAAAAAAATCCTTGCAAAGCTACCCTTTAAAAATTTGTTTCCGTGATCCCTATCAACCACATTGGTTCATCATTCACTTAAAATCCAAGCTGCGGTAGATGTGATCCCTAAACAATTGATTAGGAAATGCAGAATAAATCTTAAACACTGATTCACTAATTTCCAGGTTCATTACACCATGGTATGAATTTAAAATTTAAAATAATCCCACTAAAATACAAGCCTTTCTAAACGGCCCCGAAGGAAACAAAATCGTCCATGATTTCATATTAGTTGCAAACCACAATAAGCTGACATTTAGCCTTCGACTTAATTCATTAAATCATAGTCATCCAATTTGTCATTGTACTGAAGCACCTTTCTCTTTATTTTGGATGAATCCACCCATGTAACGAAGTCTTCCATGTTTCTAGTTACAAGGAAAGCTGGATCTGTCACTGTCTCTGGACCAACCCTGATATGCCCTTGCTCAATGTACGTGACAGCTTCTTTCAAGTGTTCAGCAAATTTTAGTCGCACCAGAACAGTTGCAAGCCTACGTCTGCACAATGGAGAAAATCATTAATTTTAAGAACAATCGAGGGTAATATAATGCAGATAGGAAGAAAAGTTAGTATCTAGAAAAGAAAACAAGTAATAATGCACCCAGTAACATCCCTAAGATTATCTTGAAATTGATCCCATACCTGGGGTCATCAGGTTATAATTATTTATTAAACTGCATTTGCAGGTTATAATTATTATCTCCTCCTCTTGATATATTTACATTTGGACACTCTAATGAGCAAAGTGCAAACAAATAAAATCAATCGCTCAATTTTCATTTTAAAAAATAATCAGCAGACTATTATTTTTACCTACAGAAGGATGACACAGTTAAGCGTTCACATAGTGTGATACTTTGCCTGGTTGGAATCACGCCCATGTTGTAGCTGTCATCCAAAAAGAAAAAAAAAAATGAGGAAGAAAATAATAGCTCATAATTCCATAAATTATTTTTCTCCTTTGTTTCAGGCTAATACCAAGAATAAATAAAAAGTGGTTCCTAAATCAATACAATCTTTCTATTGAAACAGTAAGGCTAACGTGTTCTTATTGAAATGGAGTTACATCTATTCAAATATCTTACCAACTTGAAAGTTATAGAGAAAAATCATCACAAAAAACCAAAAGCACCGCAGAATAATTGCAAATAGTTCACCAATTTTAATTATATTTTGATAGAAACTGATGTCTAAGTGGATTAGAAAGGACCCATTTGATGGGCTGGAGGAAGTTATTATTAGGAGTATAATAGTATGTTATATCAATAACTTATCTTGTAAAAGGTATTCACCATTAGTTCAGTACTGCACAATGGCAGATATGTACTACAATTACATCTGATATAAGGTGTACAATAAGGCCAATACTTTTGTCTCCGGGACAGCACGTACATTGTTGTTATATATGACTTCCGTGTTCAATAATATATTTTATAAATATATCAATTGATGTTGTATCATATGTTCAAATGATATGAGTGAATAAAAATGAACTTACAGTTTTTCCAAAAGCTTGTCAGTCATGTCAATTCGAAAAGGATCCTTTGCATCCATCTGTTTCAATATGTTAACTAACTTCTGAACCATATGGCATAAACCTGAATATCTGATATATTTGCATCATCACAGAGGCAAAAAAACATACGATGGGTCAGCCAAAAGCTAATCTAAAACAGACGGAATTACACAGCTTCAGAAAACATAAACAGAGTGAATCATGAATAATACTTTTTGTAATCGTCCCGTCCAGTAATATGGTAGCGTTGCATAACCAAGTTCTCTCTGTGACCCCCTTCCCTCTTCCATTCCAAAAAATTTACCTTCTTCAAAAGCTTCTTTTCATGAAACTTTAGCTTCCTCATTCTTTTTCCCTGTCATCAGGATACACAACTAAATAATCACTTCTTTCAAAAATAGAACAACTGTTTATTTTATTTATCAGCTATTAAACAGCAGCATAAATTGCTGTACCAAGTTCCAAACATTCGTTCAACCAGCCACTAGTTTAATAGATAGATAGAGCCAGAGAAAGAGAGAGACTTATGTGTCACATCTTAACCAGACACTAGTGTGAAGTTAGAGGTATGTGGAAGACCCAAAAATTAAGATCAAATAAGTTCTAATATCATATTAGAAAAGAAAAAACAACAAAGACCAAGGGTTTGTCTGGATGAACTTGTACATAAGTACCCGCCAAAGAAGAAATACAAGAAAGAAAAAAAAACAACTTTACGTGAAACTTACTTAATTTTATCTTCTTTTTTCTTTTCCTCTAATAAATGATTATAGAGAAGCTTATTTGCCAGAATTCACTCCCAAAGCTAACTCAAAGGAGGACCCAAGCGTTATAAGGAGTATTCTGGGCACATCTTAGTCAAAGAGGGACATTCTTAAAAATACTTTAAAAGGAAAACTAAATATAGTATGATATAAGGACCTATCCAACTAATAATAGAACAACCAATAATTGAGAACAAACTATAAGGTATGTACATGAACATCAATGAAGAACATACCCAAATCTGAAGTGGTTTGTGTAGTTTAGAGCCAGAAAAATGGGTGATATATGGTGTTAAAGATTTTCGATATAAACAAGGACTGCTAATAAACAACTCATTCAACTTGTGACATGCAATGTGATCCCCCAGTTACTGTTCAGCTAAACTCGCAAAAGAGGGGCTCGAAACAGTGGCACTACACACAGTTTAAGACTTTAAATATTTAGCCTGAAGGAGAAGGAGGCAAAATGAAAGGCAAATGAAGTAATTTTCGCGCTCCCTATTTATCTGTCCAAAAACCATGTTGTATAGTATATGTGCATCATATAAAAATGAACAAAAAGCTTATTCAAACTAAACTATTCATCGAATCAACGAAAACCTAAAACTAATTCAACGAAACAAAGAAACCCTAAAGAGCCGGTGGGGGAAGTTTGAAAAAAGAAATTTACCCTTTAGTTGGCTTTCTTCGTGGCTGTCTCGGTTAACTTGCTATTAGAGAGAAAGGAAAGAAATGGCGATGAGAGGAAAGCGCGGCGGCGGCAAGAGAAAGAAGGGAGGACAGAAGCGGAGACAGAGAGAGCAGAACGCCGCAGGGCGAGGCAGCAGAGTGAAGAGGACTCAGAACTGCAAGAGACACAAAGCCAAAGTTGGGAGAGATGTTTAAAGTTTAGGTAAATTGAAATTTTTAGGTTTTTTTTTGTTTTTTTACTTTGGTCTTTATTTATTTTTTTAATGTTCAATTTTTAATTTATATATGTTTATTTTTTTATTTTAAATAAAATACCTGATTTCCGTAATTTTAGTTAGTTGTAATTTTTGGTTCTAAATTCTTATTTAGGCTACTCTGATATAAACTTTTAACTATGTACTGACAGAAACACATGTGCATGTGTAGAATTTTTTAATTATAATAAAAAAAATACAATTAAAGTATTTATTACTGTAATAATTATAATAAAATATTATTAAATTTAAATCAAAATATAAAAATATATTAATAAAATAATTATATTTCATTAACTTTTATAATACCTATAAAATTTTATTAACGTAACTAATATTTATGGTGATAGTTTTTTTTACAAATTATTAAACAAAAAAGATTAATTATGTTTGTAAGCCTAAAAATGATAATATATATAGTTATAATAAAACCTTCATTGATTATGATTAAGAAAATAAAAAGGGTAAAATGATATACTTAGAAAAATATATATAACTTTGTTTAATTTTGAATTTAATTATTCATAACATTTTAGTTATTGTTCATGATATATAAAATACTTATACTCGTGATCCTTTTTAACATTAAAAAGGTTAACAATTATAAAACTTGTTATTTGATAATTTAATATAATTAAAAATTGAAAAAAAATAATTTAATGATATTTTAATATATTTTTGAATTAGAAATTAAATAAAGATATTAATAATTAAAAATTAAGATATTCAAATTATATAAAAAAATTATAGCTAAAACTCTAAATTTTGTAAAATATATAATAGAAATATTATTAAGTCTAAATAAAATAAAAATTAAGAGATTTTCAAATTTTTAAGTTCAACATCCTCGTATCATTTAAGAGTTAAAACTAAAAATAGTTTAAATATGAATTTCTTTTTTTATGCTTCGATACAATTTTTAAAAATAAAAAAAGAAATTTTAAGTTTTAAAACAAATAATACCTCGAATTTGAAGATAAATTATAATGTTATCTTAACAAACTTAATATCAAAATGTTAATACAACATATAAAGATGAAAAAAAGTGATTCTAAAAATGAGTTATTGTTTCTTGATGTTAATTCAAAATAAATTTAAAGTAAAAAATAATAATATATTTTGATGGTAATACCTTAAAAGCAAATAATTTCTCATATTAAACTCTCTATTTATGGTTGTTTTGCATAAGTGCTTGAAGTAAAGTTATCATATTACATATTAAATATCTTTTCATTAGTTTTAAAACTAACAAATTGATTACAATAAATTTTTGAGCCCTGGACAAGTATAACCTTTGAAGATGGTGGTTTGGGTTATTATGTTGGTCATCCATATTGATTGAAATGGAGCAAATGTATGAGTAGTAGAAGAAGGTTCTTATTAATTTGGTTGCTTTAATTGTTTTTGCAAATAGAAAAAACAATTTACTATAATATTATAAATAATAAAATAATGAAGTTTATGTAGCTAAAAAAAATTTGAGTTTTTTAAGAAGTGGATTTTAAACTTAACTCAACATCCACAAAACCAACTTATATCAACCCAATAGGTTACTGTCACAAATTATCGGTTCTAATACCACTTGCTAGGAAAAATTGAGGAAGAAACATAAAGGAGATCAAATAAAAATGAGACAAGAGTCAAACTCACACAAGACAATGACACCACCTTTTTTCAACCCAAAATCCAAAGATATTAGGTCTGTGGGTTTTTTTTTTCTTATATGTTATTCAACTTTCTCATTTTTACTCAATGTGAGACTTAGACTCGCACTTTAATATCCAACACTATAAATTGACATTACCTTTAGTTTGAGATCTCCAACAAAATTGTCTACTATCAAAACCTCAGTCTCTAACAACTACATATAAAACTTTTTATGACAAACACACCATTATCTTTGGTAGTTTAAAAATAAGTAAGAGTGTTAAACTCATATGGATTTGGTGTAATACTAAGAATCATACTAATTTTGTATCAGTAGGTATAAAATAACAATAAAGCATGAAGTGAGATTAATTAACAAAAACATAAATGAGAAAGCTAGTCATATAAAAATATATAATGTGGATATTGTTGGAGTTATACATCACCTCACTCTCTTGTTTCATCAATCTCAAAAAATAAATAACTTCATCTTTTTCATTGCCATGAATCTTTATCATGAAAGGTTATATTTCAATATGGAGCAAACCCTATTGAATTACAATTAATTGTTGACTTAATAAAATAAATACACTTAAGTTTAAGGATTTAAAAATAATCAATAAGTCTGTTTTCAAACAAATAATCTATTGATTGTTTTATCGTAGGTTAATAACTCACAAGGATTTTCAACTTCTTACAACTTCAACTAATTTATGGTTTATTAGTCCATAATAAACAATAAGCATACAGATTAAATATAAATAGAGAAGAATAATATAACAATATATATAAATGTAATCAAAATATACAAGAGAATTTGTAATTACATTTAACCAACAAAAAATAAGTTTTAATATTCATGGAGTTGAATAACATGACATATAAACAAAAAGTTGAAGAAGAAATTAAAGTGGAAATTATAGATGGATTCGTTTTTTTTTTTCGTGATTTTTCTTATTTTATATGAGATTTTGAGCCAATAAAAAAGTATTACACAAGTGACTCGCTAAGTCAAAACTCGGACTTGCAAGACGAAGTCCATGTTTTTTCAAACTAGAAATCATATTAGATTGATTAGTTTTGTTTTGTTCTCCTAACTATTTTTCTTCATTAAATCATAAAATAGAAAAGTCTTAAAATGTTACATGTATCAATAAAAAATATAATTAACCTTTTTTTTTACAATGGTAAAAGAAAAAAAAAGAGAATTATGAAAACTATCTTAAAAGTATTTAACAAAAATAAAATAAATAAATATGCTTAATAAAATAAACATAAAAAGCATTTATCAAAACACACGTTAATGTCAAATAAAAATAAATTTAAATTAACACAATGAAATTGTGAAATAAACAAAATTTACTTAAAAATGATAAAAGAGGTTGAAAGGAGTTATAAAAAGGACTAGCTGGAATGAACTCTTTTATATATTTTATTATTTTTATTATAATTGTTTTATACTATTGTTAGAAATAAAGAAAGAAAAAGAGAATTGAGAATTTTTGGAAGTGACAAGAACTTTCAAAACACTAAATGTTATAATTTTGATATTAAATTTAAGGAAAGATTTTTGTTCTATTATCTTATACATATTATGGTTAGAATTAGAGAAAATAAAGTGTTCTTTGTGTTTTTTTAAAGAAAATGGTAGATTAACAACATTTGATGTTATGCATTCAAAAATTGATTAAAATATTAGAAAATACATAGTTAATGTTTGAGAAATTTTTGGATTAAGATTTTGTAGAATCTTAAAAGAATATAATCCTGAACATTAAGTGAATAAATTTATAATAATATTAGATAAATTAAGAAAGGAAATACAATATTTTTATTTATGAATATTTGATTATTGAGATTAATATAATTCTTAACATTAAGTGAATAAATTTATAATAATATTGGATAAATCAGGAAAGAAAATGCAATATTTCTATGAATATTTAATTATTGAGGTTGATAATGTAAAAAATTTGTAGTTACATAAGAAATAAATTAATGAATTTTAGTATAAAATTTCACTTAAAAATTTTGATTTTTTTGTAAATGATAAATTAATTAATTTAGTAAGTAATTATTCAGATTTTGTAAATTATATGTGAATTATTATATTTTTTATTTAAAATTTTTTATATTTATTGTGTTTGATTTTAAATTCATTTTTTATCATCTTATTTTCATTGTTCGGTGATGATGGTAATAATGCTGTAAATGAATAATGTGTTAAATTTTACAATAAAGATAACCTCGAAAATTATCATTTTTGACATGTTTGGATTTAAATAATTTAAAAAAAAATATATATTTTGAATTATAGTTTGTAGTCTTTCATATTTATTTTGATATTCAAAATTCAAAAAGTAATTAATTAATACAAGTATACATAAACATTAGATGAGAGATATCTTGAATACTAAAATAAATCTCTTATTTAACTTATCAGGAGGAAAATTATTAAATTAAGTAATTCCCACTAAAATTTGTATACATACTTTATTTATGATGGAAAACAAATTTCAATATTTTGTTTGATTATTTATCATTTTACAATTAAGTAATTATAATATTTTATTTTTAATAATTCATATAGTTAATTCATCCAATAAATCTTCTAACATTGAAAATATAAAATAGAATTTATCATTTTTTTACTTTTTAAAAAATAATCACTAATATTATATATTATAAATAATATTCTATAGACAATACGCACGTTTATAAATGAATATATACAATGATGTAACTTAATATTTCTATCTGGTATTAGTTTCTTCTATTAAAACATCTGCAAAATAACAAGTCAAGATCATTATCATCAAAATGTTGATTAAAATTAAAAAATAATAAATAATAAATAGCCCTTAATTAGATTGAAAATAAGTCAGTAATAAAAAAAGGCAAAATCTAACTTGTAAACTAAATGCTTATCTTTATTATTTTCGTCACATTGCGTCATTTACATCTTCACTCCAATAAAATTAATCATTCATGCTTCTTTCAACATTTCCCTCATCTATTTTTCATTAATAACCGTGTTATACTTTTATATTTTCTTTTCCTTTCTCCTTTATTTATTAAAGTGGAGAATAGAGCCATCGCAAACAATAGGGGTGTGCAAATAGAAAACTATTTCGAAGTTTCGAATGCTATTGTGGTGTGCAGAAGTATCTTTTCGTTTAATAATTAAACATTATCTTTTAAGTGAAAAGATTATTAAAGTAAACTTTATCTATTCTAATATTTTTCATATGACTTTGATCTTGATCAATATATTTAAGAGGCTTCACTATTTACCATTTGTAATTTTATACTCACATAGGTTGAATCTTACGTTTAAAGATTATTATTATTCTAAAATTCGTATCACTATCACTCTTCTCTTTTAAGCCAAAACTTTATAATTTTATATACAAAGTGGCAACTAAAATCACAAAAGCATGATTTTTTTTGGCTTTAAATATTAGCAACGTGCCAACTTTCCCTATTTACCTGATACCCTTGGTTTGAACGTGTAAGGTGTTGTGCCACATTAAATGACTTTTTCTCTACATTCCATAATTTGATTCCTCTCACAAACAATTACCCAACCAAATTCATTGTATTTTCTTCGAATAAAAAATATACTCTAATTGTTATTTTATTTATTGTTAATTTTCACAATTAAACAATAATAAAGATTAAATTCAAATACCAAATAATCACACCTCGTGATATTTACTTTACTAAAAATATTTGTAATACATGATTTTAGCCAACAGAAAAAAAATAAAAATATTTCAAAGCAAATTCTTAGCCACATGTCTCGAATTCAACGTATATATACATTCAAAATTGAATCAACAAGAAGAGAGTTAAAATTACAATTGACCTTTATATTTTCTAAAAAATAAAATAAAAATATTAAAAATAATCATTACCTTTCTATCTTTGTTGTAACGTCTAAGCTGTGATTTTATTTTTGTTATTTTAATGTCCAAGTTAAATGTATAATTTTATCCTTAGTTAAACGTATCTTGTATTAATTATTTTTTCATGAAATACCATTACTAAAGTTTTTCTTTAATTTCAGTGATAAGATACATTAATTTTTAGTATTTGAGGAAAGATAGTGTGATTTCTTTGGAAAATTGTACTATGGATCCCATTTCAAACATAATATAAATATATATATTTTTCCTTATACAAGAAAGTGAGAGAAACATAATTAATTAATGTTATTTACAAAAGTAATTTAAGAAAATAAATATTAATATAGGATAAATTAACTATTAATTTAAGAAATAACTTTATTAATGGTATTTCATGCAAAAATAATTAATACAAGATACGTTTTAACTAAGGGTGAAATTATGTTTTTATTTATTTATTTATTTATTTATGTTGATGAAGTATATAATTGAATTTTATCATACGAAATTGTTTTAGAAAAAAAATCAATAAAGGGTATAAATGAAATGTTTTAAACTAAATTAACTATTCTTTAATCTCGAGGAATTTGATAATATATAGAACAATTAACATAGAATAAAATTAATATTTTAAAAGTAAATTAATTATTTTTTAAATTTTGGTGAATTGGTTATCTGAATGAACACTGGAGCTAGTTTTAACGTCTGCAATATGTTTGGAAGGGTTCAAATGAAACGCGGTAATTGAGAATTAATATTTATATGAAGTAATTATTTTTAATTATTATTAAGAAGAATGAAGTAATCATCAGTTGTGAACACTGATTGAGACGGAGGAGACCTCTTCTTCACTCTCTCTCACTTTCTCTCTCTCTCCTTCTCTACGCGATCTCTATCACTTACTTTCAATTGCGAATATTTTAACCACAAATCACTGCAAAATCCTTCTCTGTTTGTCGCATTTTGGGTCTCTGTGGGTCTCTCTCCCGGAGCTCCGAGCGCTTCAGGGAATTTCCTCACTCAGATTCGAGCTGAAATTGGCACAGTGAGTTCACTTCAATTCAGAGTTGATTAAGTCTCCTCCTTTTCACCATTTTAGGTTACCCTTTTCCCGATTTCACTTGATGATCAACAAGTTAGTGGATTTAGCTCTTTGCTTTGCTCAATCATGTCTCAGTGGATCTTTGTTTTCATGTGTTTGTTTTAACAATGGATTGGTAGTGCTTCCTGGGATCCTGAAAATTTTGGTGGAATTGGAGGGGTGGGAGTTTGGGGAATTCGAATTTTTGTTGTGATTTTTTTCTTGGTACGTGGGGGAATCTAGGTATTTAGACATAAAAAAAATTATTATCATGTGTAGTTTAGTTTTGGTTAAGAGCTGGGTATGAGTTGTTGAGTTTCATCCTTGATTCCTCCTTTCTTTTAGACTTGTAAGTTAGAATAGGATATATGAATTTTGCTTTAAAGTTGGAAAATAACAAAATTTGAGCTTTTGAAGAATTTGAATGATCCTTTCTTTAAAATTTATTAAAGTTTTGGGAGTTTTATAATCTACATGTAATGACTAATGATGTCATGTTGGATTGATCTATTTCATTGACTTAGAGGTTGATGTTTTAAATATATCGCATATATATTTTATTGAGAATTGAGCTTGGAAACTGGAGACCACTTATTTGATGGAACTGAATTGTTTAATTTAAATGCATAGTAATTAGTTTATCCTTTGTCATAGATCAGGTATTTGGTGCTTCTTGTACCATACTTGCTGACTAATGTTCTTTACTAGTTAATAGTTGTGGTATGAACTAGAAATCATTGAATTGTTAGCTTCTTCTCTCACTTTGAATTGTCTTGTTATAGACGTATTGATTAAGAATTGATATGTATGTATGTATTGAAGAATTTGGATACAATATGTAAATTTATGACTTAAAAAGTATCTGCATCTTTTACTTATTTGAAGTAAATGTTTTCCTCTGCTGCAGGTTTTTGAAATATTTTTCAACAACTGATTCCTGTCTCTCATTCTAAAGGTGTTGCTTTGGAATTTGTGATTCTCCTACTTTTAAAGGTTTAATGGCTGCATCATGGCTTTGGTAACTCTGTCTACTGATGTGAAATGATAGATTTTTTTAACTATTACTGGGATCCTTTTAAGAAATTTGCTTGCCACATTTCAATTTATAAAATACAAATATGCTTACATGGTGGGGAAAATCATCATCAAAAGAAAGCAAGAAGAAATCAAATAAGGAAAGCTTTTTTGACACGCTGCACCGGAAATTTAAAATTTCATCTGAAAGTAAACTAAGCACTAGATCTGGAGGATCTCGTAGACATTGCAGTGACACAGTTTCAGAGAAGGGGGATCGTTCTCCAACTGAATCAAGATCACCTTCACCTTCCAAAGTAGCCAGGTGTCAAAGTTTTATTGAAAGACCTCATGCTCAGCCACTTCCTCTTCCTGGTCTGCACCCTTCGAGTGTAGGCCGAGTAGATTCTGAAATTAGCATATCATCAAAATCAAGATTTGAAAAAGTCTCCAAGCCATCATTGTTTCTTCCTCTTCCGACACCTTCATGCATACGTTGTAAACCAAATCCTGCAGATTTGGATGGAGATATGGTCACTGCTTCAGTCTTTAGTGATTGCTCTGCTGACAGTGATGAGCCACAGTCACACAATCGAGGTCCTCTAGTGGCTGATAGTGAGACCGGGACTAGAACTGCTGCTGGCAGTCCTTCCAGGTAGCTTCCGAAAACTATAATGTGCTTGCTGTTACATAGTGTCTTGATTATTTTGTGATTAAAATTATATATATGCATTCTCCTTTACTCAAAAGTTGTTTTGTTTCTGAAGCTCGATGCGCAAGGATCAGCCAATTGCCGTTTCCCAGCTCAATTCAGCAGGAGTAAAAAAACCAGGAAGTATTCTAAGTAATCATACATCTTCTACATCACCAAAACGTAGGCCTTTACGCAACCATGTTCCAAATCTTCAGGTTCCTCCTCATGGTGCCTTCTACAGTGCTCCTGATAGTTCCTTGTCAAGTCCATCAAGAAGTCCATTGAGAGCATTTGGCACAGATCAGGTGTTGAGTTCTGCTTTTTGGTCTGTAAAGCCATATTCAGAGGTCAACTTGGTTGGATCTGGACAATGCTCTAGTCCTGGTTCAGGTCACAATTCTGGACATAATTCAATGGGAGGGGACATGTCAGGACCTTTATTTTGGCAACCAAGCAGGGGTAGTCCTGAGTATTCTCCAGTACCTAGTCCCAGAATGGCTAGTCCTGGTCCTAGCTCTAGAATTCAGAGTGGAGCAGTCACACCTATTCATCCCAAAGCTGGGGGAACACCCATTGAATCACAGACAGGAAGGGTTGATGATGGAAAACAGCAGACTCATCGTTTGCCACTTCCTCCTTTGTCAGTCTCCAATTCCTCACCATTCTCTCATTCAAATTCTGCAGCAACATCTCCGTCTATGCCAAGAAGTCCAGCTAGAGCAGATAATCCAGGCTCTGGCTCACGTTGGAAGAAAGGAAAGCTGCTTGGTAGTGGCTCATTTGGACATGTCTATCTTGGCTTCAATAGGTATGTACTTTAGTTAAAATGTTCTTAATTTCATATTTGTTTTTTTCTCCCCCTCCATTTCTCTTTACGCATCTTAATAAGACTTACTTTGTTTATAATATTTCTCTTTTCAGTGAAAGTGGCGAAATGTGTGCAGTGAAGGAGGTTACCCTGTTTTCAGATGATCCCAAGTCAATGGAAAGTGCTAAGCAATTTATGCAGGTAAATTGATTCCTTTCAAATCTAGTTAATTTCATCCGGGTAACTGCAATTTTTTAGTTTCTAGTTCTGAGTTAAATTTGACATTGAAAACCCATAAAAACTTACTGGCAGGAAATTCATTTATTAAGCCGTTTACAGCATCCAAATATTGTCCAGTATTATGGTTCTGAAACAGTAAGTTCTCTCCTTCACTTCTGGTTTACAAAACCATACTGATAATACATGCTAGCACTCAGATTCTGATGTTTACCTCTCTGAGAGTGATGACGATTATTGTTAATTTTTGTTCTAGACTGTCATTTCTAATGTATGCATGCTATTCTTTATTTTTAGTTATAGAATATATGTTTCTGGAGGTTTATCTGATGACATAGTTGTGCAAATTCTGAGCAATATTTTTTAGTGTGGTTCCTTATAGAGGCTTCTGATTTATCCCTTAAACAGGTTGATGACAAGCTTTACATATACCTTGAATATGTATCTGGAGGCTCCATACACAAACTTCTTCGAGAATATGGGCAGTTTGGTGAACTAGTCATTCGTAGCTATACTCAACAAATTCTGTCAGGGCTTGCTTATTTGCATGCTAAAAATACTCTGCATCGGTAAACTAAGTAATCTATTCGTGATTTAGATGTTCTATTTTTTGCTGTTCTGATGTATATCTCTGAAATTGCATTTATTTTTGTGAAGGGACATCAAAGGAGCAAATATACTGGTAGATCCAACTGGTCGGGTCAAGTTGGCAGACTTTGGCATGGCAAAACATGTAAGCTTAGCGATAATAACTATCTGGTTTCCATTATACCTGTGTTTCAGCTAAAGGAGTCAGTATATGAACATTGCATTGAGATGCCTATTGAAATTGTGAATCTGTTGGACTCCAGAAATAAACTCATTGAATTCCAAATAAACCATAGAAACAGTCTAGCTTTTAGGCCAGATTTGAGTACAATCATCAACAAACACTGGGTTCCCCCTAATACAATGTTTCGGTTAGGATCTAATTGCAGGATGAGTCTTGGGTTCCAAATTAGAATTATGGGATTTAGTGTGGGGCTTATAAGTCCAGGTCTTTAGCTTTCCAACAAAACAGCAAGGTTTTGTGGTATAATTCTCCCAAGATTCTTATCAATTTTTATTTAGATAACATAAGAACGAAAACAAGAGCATAAAAACAAGTCAAATTAATATTGAAGTGGGATGTTGAATAAACCAGAATGCAGAACCTAAAGTAATAAATTTCCCAAGAATACTAGAACCTTTTCTGAATGTACTTTGTGGACTACCAACTTTCTGTAATAGTGATGGTATGATTTGTGTGTAGACCACATTTCATATGGTAAAGAACTTTCAATTCCTTGTTTCTAATAGTTAACATGTGAGAAAACTCCAACATCAAAGACAAACAAACACCACTGGCAAAGGCATTGGATTCTTCTGTTTCTATTGAATTCAGTGTTTTTTTTTTTTGTGCATAGTTGGTCATTGAGATTGGATGTGGTTTGTACGATTTTATAATCCAAAGATTGCAAAACTGTGCTGTCTGCCTTACTTATACCTTACATAATTTGCAGATAACGGGTCAATCGTGTCCATTATCATTCAAAGGAACCCCTTACTGGATGGCTCCTGAGGTTCTAATATTTCTATAGATCTGTTTTTTTTTTTTTTTTTTTTTTTTTTTTTTTTTTTTTTTTTTTTTTTTTTTTTTCTATTCTAATGATGTTTTAGTTTTTGGGGCTCACCATCATTGCTTTCTGATGATTCAGGTTATAAAGAACTCAAATGGATGCAATCTTGCAGTAGATATATGGAGTCTTGGATGCACAGTTTTGGAAATGGCTACTACCAAACCTCCTTGGTTTCAGTATGAAGGGGTTAGTTACTTATGTCAATATATCAGACCTTATATTAATTTCTTTTATCCTTTCCTTTAATATTTATGTGAAGTATTTTATATTTACAAAGAACTGAAGATAATTTTATTGTTAATATTACACTCTTGTAAAATATTTCTTCTCATGGCTTGATGTATTTGCATGCTATCATAACAGGTTGCTGCCATGTTCAAGATTGGTAATAGCAAGGAACTCCCGAGAATCCCTGATCATCTCTCAAATGAAGGAAAAGATTTTGTTAGGAAATGTCTTCAGCGTAACCCATATGATCGCCCTTCAGCCAGTGAATTATTGGACCACCCTTTTTTAAAACTTGCTGCACCTTTGGAAAGACCTATTCTGGTTCCTGAAGCATTGGACCCTGTTTCTGGGACTACACAAGGAGCAAAAGCTCTGGTATATGCTCTATTTTCTAACATAAATTGTTTGAAATTCAGTTTTATTTGTGTAGTATGACCACGTTAGCATTGCTGCGTAGCTTGTTTGTCTGTTGATGCATGTTGTGCTGCATGTGCATCAAATTATCGCACTGCATTTTGTCTACACACAATAGGACAAAATTGGAAGCATTTGCTTATGAAACCGAATGCTGATTTTTTGTTCTTCCTTCTGTTACAATGTCATGATTGATTTAAATGTTCTTGGCATGTATATTATATAGGCATGCTCTTGGCGAAAAGCATGTTAATCTGAGTCCAGAATGTAGGGGTATTTGCAGGATCTATATTATCACTTCCTCTTCCATGTATGTAAAAGAACTGGATCATAATATAGAAAATAAATGGAGTGTTATAATGACAGAAACCTGTCTCTTGACCCGCATCTAATGGTATGTTTGGTTTAGAAAAGAAATTGAGATGATTTTACAAGTTGTTTGGTTGTGTTAAAAGGGTAAAAAGAGAAAAGTGATATTCACATAAAAGGAAACAAACATCCTCAATTAGAAAAATAGTTGTATAACGAACAAGGGTACTTTTGTCTTTTTTTCATGAAATAAACCCCTTTCTTCCATTTTCATTTCAAAATGAAGGGAAAGACTAATCCCACACCCACTTAGTTTTTTTCCTTTCGTCCCTTTTTTGTCTTAACAAAGAAAGTGTTGTTCGAGAAACCTGGGCTCTCCCTCTCAATTCTACTCCCAAAACCGAAGACCCACCCTAATTCTCCCCTTTTCTCTTCCTTACCATCTTCTCCTTTTATTTGGGGATCTAACCCACTGATTGGAAGTCCAGCTGTTAGACTAACTATGGCTCTCAATTCATAACAGTTGCTAACTGATTCAAGCCTCACAGAGTTATCTAACAGTTTGTTGCCATGGAAATTGTTCTTGCATGAGGCAGCCTGAATGGTGCAGAAGGAAAAGGCAGGGAGAGTAGCTTGAGACAAAATATGGTTTAAGATATTGTAAAACAATAGTTGGAGCAGAATAAATGTTCTTTGGTTTATAAATTGTATTCTCATTCTGTCAGATGAGGCTAAAATTTGTTATAGACTTAGTGAAAGGATGGAGTTCAGTTAAGGGATTGTTGAAATCTTAAGAATTGCGATATTTATTATTTTAACAGTAACGTAAAGTTTGTTTAGCATCTGTTTCTCTATATGGATGTAGGCTCTACAGTATATCTGGTTTAAGTCTTTATATGAACTAGCTTTCAAATGTGATATCTTATATAAATTTCTTGTATCAATGGAACCATATATATTTACATGTCATTTTATTTCTCCTTGTAATCCTCTTGTATCATAATAATCTCATGCATCTTTTATAAATTTTCAGGCCATTGGACAAGCAAAGAATCTTTCTACCTTGGATTCAGATAGACTTTCTGTTCATTCTTCAAGATTTTTGAAAATTAATCCCCATGAAAGGTCTCTCTCTCTCTCCCTCTCCCTCTCCCACACACACTACACACACATGCATACAAGACTGTCAATGGTAATCTGAAATTGTGTCATTGGTCTCCAGTGAAATCCATATTCCAAGGAATATATCTTGCCCCGTCTCTCCCATTGGAAGCCCACTTTTGAGGTCAAGATCACCGCAGCACAGGAATGGGAAAATGTCTCCTTCTCCTATATCCAGCCCTCGGACTGCTTCTGGGGCATCCACACCTCTCGCTGGTGGCAGTGGGGCCATTCCATTTGGTAATCACTCTAAACAGTTAATTTACTTTCAAGAGGGTTTTGGAAGCATCCCTAAGTCCTCAAATGGTATGTACGTGAATGGCCCTGCTCATCACGACTCAACTGTTGACATTTTTCGAGGAATGCAAATAGGGTCTCACATTCCATCAGAGCTGGTTTCCAGTGAAAATGACGTTCTGGTTAAGCAGTTTGCAAGGCCTCCTCATGCAGAGCCATATGATTTTCAGTCAGTCTTGGCAGATCGTGTTGGCCGGCAGCTGCTGCGGGAACATGTTAAGATTAACCCATCCCTTGATCTCAGCCCCAGCTCATCCTTGCTTAGCCGCCCAAATGGTTTATGACATCATGATTTTTTTCCTGGACCACTCATCTAAGCAGCTGTTGAAGTTTCTCAGAATACCTTTTGGTTATGCTGATCTGTTCTTTGTTCTGTTTGCGAGAATATAATTATACAATAAGGAGCCAAAGCACAAGAGAATCATTGTAAATAACTTTGCGACGGAGAATAGGCTGCACGGGGCACCAAAGTGCATTTTGCATGGCTTCAGGCTCGGGCTTGTGGAGTTCTTCCATTTGTGCCACAGCATTAAACTTTCTGACAATTTGTCCATATCAAGCAATCAACTCACACAAATCTCACTTGTTGGCAAAGAGGAAGTTCTTATTGTATGTAACATATTTAAGATGCATCATCAACATGAGATGCATCTCTCCTGCTCTTGAGATACTAGAAATGACAGAGTTCCTGCAATGACGAATGCATCTCCTGGAATTGGAACACCATATAGATGCCAGAGAAAGGGTTAAAATTGATACAAAACTTAACTTGTAGACTATTTTTTTTGGGAGGTTAGACATTGCTGTACAGGAGATAGGAAACTGTATTGTGATAATTCTGCATTTCTGGATGGGGACCTCGTTTACTTTGTGGGGTTAGATGTATTACCGTCATTGTGTACTCGACTACTGGATCTGTTCTGTACATGATTGTTCAACAGCAAAATGGAAGAAATATGATCTTATGATCCTCTTACCGGTTTATACAGGGATTTGGAACAACACTCGCCCGCCTTTTGTAGACATTCTTAGCATTATAGTTGAAGTGCTTACAAAATAAATGAGCTCAAATATGTTTGGTCCTATAAAACAAGCGCATTTATTGTGTCTGAAGATTTTTTTCTTAAAAGCATCATCTTTCAAAATTTTAAAGTTAATGATTTTAGTCCCTATAGAAATAAGTAAATTTTGGTTTTGGTATCTGTTAAATATGTTTTGTGGTTTGGTTTTTGTTTTGATAAATGACATCTGTTTTTAGAATCAAGATGTTTGTTGGAGGTATAAGAGGGTAATGATTACTATTTGATCCTCCTCCATTCCTCATGCCAAATATTTGATTTTATGGAATTTTTTACACTAAAGGTTGTCTACATACATTGAGTCTAAAAAAAGAAGGGCGGTTTCGTGTTCCTCTCTATGTAATTCTCAGAAGAGTCTATTTATCATTTTTTTTAATGTAATACCTTGTTTATCTAGTCTTGGTTTCAATAATTTTTTTTCGAGTTGATTGTTTTATCTTTTATTAAGTTTTTAGAAAGTCTTCTTATTAAACTCATTAGACTTACCACTGTCACTTTTTCGGTTTTGATGGAGAAGGAAAAGTTATTTCAAGTTCTAGTAGGATATAAAAAAAATTATGCGAAATATTGATATTAGTTTGTCATTCAATTAAGGTGGTTTGTAACTTTTCTTTAATTGATTATATTAAAGTTAGCATGGAGGATGGTGTTAGAAGTTCATCTGTTCTTGCTGTTTATATTGATATCTTAAGGAATTATTAGAGAGTTTGTTAGTGATTTTTTTTCTTTCTTGAAAGTTGAGTCTTCTTTTTTGCTGAACTTGTAAAAGATATATTGGAAATTGATTCTACCTTAATTAGATAAATTTTTACCTTGACCTAACTTATTTCTAGATTTATTAGAATAAGATGGAATAAGTGTTTATCTTTTTGTAAAAAAATTGATTTTAAAGTTTTATATATTTTTAGAAAGAGTAATCATTATGTTAATAAATTTATTTTTTTTATAATCTAGCAATATATTTCTTTTGATATGATAACTTATCTTTTACCATTATTTTTTTTTTCTTATAATAGTATAAACTATGTTTAGTCTTGTTTAAGTACTTTTTATAAGAATAGTTGTCTTTTTGCTTGAATTTGACTTAAACCCTATGTTTGTTTGTTCTCCTTGGTATGTCTTTTTTTTTTTAAAAAAGAATAGAAAAGAATTTAACAAACTAAGTTATTTGAAAAGATCTTTTATTACATTATTTTTGTTGTTTGTAAATTAATGTCACAAGGCTTTGATAATTAATAGTATTAAAACCTAGTAAGACATTGCAGTAGAAAAGAACCTTCTATACTGTAAATCTATAAAAGAAAGAAAGAAACAAGGGAGGGAAAGTTGTGCAGTATGTGAGTGCGCAGCACATCTAAATTTCCTTTCCAGGTATTCGTCTTAGGGTTTGCATTTCTAAATACTCAAATCTCTCTTTTCTGCTATTCATTTGGTTCTCGGAGTTAACGATAATGTTCGCTGTTTTCATTTCCGTGAAAAAAAATAATCACTTCATGCTTTCTACTTCATTGTTATTAGTATTACTTTTCCTTGGAATTAGATATTCTTTCAAATCTGTGTTCATGGTTTAATTTTGAGATTGTAATTTTTTTTCTGTTTTCCCAACAGTGTAGGTTAAGAATGGGAAGGAAGAGGAAGAATGCATGGAGCACCGCTGGAGGTATACACAATTTATCTGTTTATCTATCTACATCCTTTAGACTCATTGTAGGAGGTTAGGTTTCTTAGGCATGATTTAATATTCTGTATTCAATTGTCAGTCAAGCACAATATTCAATCCATTCATTTTCTAGTTAAAAAATTAACTTACACTATGTATTTTGACTTTGATAATTTATTGTTGTTTTATACTGTAGATCTCCAGTAGTTTTAGAAATTTTATTTCACAACACATGTTATTTAACTTTGACTGTATTAAGGACATGGTTGAATAAACTTTCTCCATAAGATTTATATGAGGGAAAAATTAAAAGAAAATTTGAATAACTTCTTTCTAAGGTAAAATTAAACTTGTAAAAACTTATAATTTATCCAAACTTATTGTTTATGAAAAAGTTTTTCATTTTTTTCTTATTTTTCGTTTTTAGAAAGTTTAATAGAAAAACTCATACAAATAGCTCCCTAATACATTAACATGATCATGATCATTGTGCTTCCCTGTATCAACAGCTGGCAGCAGCCGGAAAGCCGCGATGAGTGAGGCAATTGAACCTTCAAGCAGTGGTAGTTGTGACAAATTCTCCTTCTTCTTCTAACCTACATATTTTGAAATTGTTATTAAGACGCGTTTGGATGAATTTCTCTATACAACAGGGAAAAATTTAACTTTTTCATAAACTAAAATTAGCTTATTCAAGTAAATAGGTAAAAAAAAAGGATTTATTTTTTTCTAAATTTTTACTTTTAGTTTCTACGTAAGTTAATTTTAGCTTATGAGTTTTTTTTTTTTTTTTTTATTTTTAAAAA
>Ga0209700_100509_pt1 | contig 73459 bp, 69 predicted proteins | sample SiratroredBW_FD_187528 | JGI IMG/M metagenome (GOLD analysis project Ga0209700, IMG submission 187528) | Root nodule microbial communities of legume samples collected from California, USA - Siratro red BW (SPAdes) (version 2) | ecosystem: Host-associated > Plants > Roots > Nodule | place: USA... | reverse complement strand
ATCCGCGGAGGCATTATGGCCAGCGGTCACGTGAACCGCGCAAACAGGCCGAACACATGGCCGCTCCGACCAACGCCGCAAAGTGAAGATTCTCCTTGCCAACCCGGAGCCGTCCACACATGGGCCCACGGCGACATCGGGGACGTCCGCCCTTCGGCCATTGTTGGGGAGGGGGACGGACATCAGTCGGCCAACCGCTTAGTGAGTAGATGTGCCAGTGCATCCTCGGCGAGGCCGGACCGGGGCGCGCCGGTTCAATCCGCGTTACTATTGCTAAGCGGTAATCCTAAGTGATCGCTTCCGCACGCCAGCCGAGACGATGTCAGCGCTAGCGCATTGGTCGGCGCGATCATGGCAAGCTTCGCGCCGCAACGGAGCTCATGGATGATCTAGCCCGTGCCAACGTGTGCTGCGTCGCATTAGGCAGATCCGCCATGACATACTTGCTGCGTTGATGGAATGCCCAAGCACGAAGCTAGCGAAGCGTCTTGCTGGATTGGAGCGTTATGAGAGGCCGGTTCGGGCCGCGCAACGGCGCGGCCTGAAGCGCTGGCTGAAGAAGGGACAACAAGAGCGAAGGGCAGGCACCCGGAGCCGTTGCGTTTGGAGAGCTTGCCGATCCCATGCCCTGTCAATCGCGCCGCGCCATCATCCCTCCAAAAAGAGCGGGTCGATCATCGCTAGGGCTTGAAGCGGTTGATTCCGGCGACACCGAAGTGCGGCAATTCAGTCTCAGAAAGAAGACTTCACTTGAATTAAATGCCTTATTCAATAATCATAAATAAATGACGCCTATTTATTGGATGTGGAATTTGATATGACGCGGAGCTCTGTCGGTGGCGTCGAGTTCGTCGGCGAGGTCGAGTGGGATGGCAAGGCCATCGTGGTCGGGGCAGAGACCCCATTTGGGCACGTGTCCTGTAGAATCCCTCGTGAGACAATCCACGCGCTCCCGATCTATTCGGACGCCCTCGAGCGCGAGATCCGTTTGGAGCGGCAGCTGATCCTGGAGCGGCTCGCCCCCGCCCTAGGCGCAAAAATATCTATTTCGGAAACGGGCGAACCAGTGGATTTGTGGCCTTGGGAGATCAGTCGCGCACGCCCCTGCGGCTGTCGCGAGCGCACAACCCGCTGATCAAGAGACCGCCAGTAGATTGCCGGTGGCGATCGAAAAGGTGCAGCCGTCATGATCGGTCAGGGGGTTCAAATCGGCTAGCTTGACGAACAACGCTACCAACATTCGGCATAGCTGGACCTGAACGCTCAATCCGAGCGTTCGGATCGAACCCCGATTCCAAGGCTCCATCGCAGGCTTCTGTCAGGCGGCGTCCCGCGCCAGAAGCAATGGTGCTGGCGATTTCGGCTCGCGTCCCCGCCCTGCGCACAAATTCGGCGCATAACCGCGGACCGAGTACGCCGTTTGCCTGTTGTAAAAAAATATGTCTGCTCATTGCAGCCATTCGTTTGGCGAGCGAAGCCATCGCGACGATTGTCGCCTGAACTATGAAGGGACGAAGTTGGAGCCAGCGCTCCTTCGGCGCCGTTCGCCCGATAACGGCGCGATGCTCGCGACACGAACGGCACTGTCGCTGACAGATGGCATAGCCGCATAAGCAGCAGCAGCGCTCCCGGAGAGAAGCAACCAACGCGCATTTGAACCTGCTTGTCCACTGGCAGGCCAACTTTTTTCGTCCGAAGCTGGATTATTTAAACTCGCAGTTATTTTGGTTGATAATTGGATAAAATTTAATATATTTAAATAGAGATATTAATCGCGCGGTTCTGGCCATGGCCTCGCTGCGGCTGGATCCGAGCCTCAGTGGTGTTCGCAAAGGGGATCGGCAGATGTATCGAGTCTCCGGCTCCGTGTTGGTTCTAGCGGTCGCCATGATGACCGGAGGTACTCCATGGGCGGGCGCAGGACGCCTGGCGATGTCCATGACTTCTCAAGCAGCACTAGGGCGCATCGAACTCGGACGGCCCACGCTTCCGCCTTTGACGTACACGATGTTCTGCCTGCGCTATGAGGCCGAATGCCGCTCGCGGCGTGGCTTCCGGGGCGGCCCGGTCCGGCTGACCGAGGAACGGTGGGCGGATCTCTTGGAGGTCAACCGTGCGGTCAATCTGGCCATTATGCCGGTCCCCAACGACCTCGGCTTGGCCGGCGAGGCGTGGAGCGTCAATCCCGATCGCGGGGACTGCAACGACTACGCTGTCAGCAAACGTCACGAACTCCTTCGGCGTGGCTGGCCGGCGCGGGCCTTGCTACTGAGCGAGGTCATCGTCAGTTCCGGAGAACATCATTTGGTGCTGCTCGTCCGCACCCGGAGCGGCGATCTCGTGCTCGACAATCTCGCCCCAGAGATCAAGCTCTGGTCGCGAGTCCCCTATCGTTGGCTTCGCGTACAAATGCCGAGCAGTCACCAGCTGTGGGCGACGATCGAAGGGAAAGGGGCGTAATCGTTACCGGGCGAGCGCGATGCGGATCGCCATTTCCTTTCCCTTGTTTCCCTTGGCGCCGCGCTCCCGTGTTGCCGGCCCCGTGCAGTCCGGCATTGCGGTCAATGGGCTGCGGCCTCCTGGCGGCAAGGACGGCCCGAAGCGCGGAGTAAGCCGCCCGCGGCAAAGGGCATCGTCTCGGCGCGCGGCGTCGGAATACGGCCGTGGCGCTCAACCGGTCCGGCGGCGGCTTTGTCCGGATGGGCGGTTGATCAGTAGATCGGTCAGCTTCTTTCCGGCTCGAAGCTGCGCTTTCAGCCATCGAGGCTGCTTACCGCGACCGGACCAGGTTTCGGATGGGTCCTTCGGGTTCCGGTACTTCGGCAGCACTGGGGGGTAGGGACGGCGCGCACGCTCCGCGTTCGGGGCCCCGGCAGTTCCCTCAATCCTGCGAAGCCGTTCTTCGAGCTTGGCTTTTTCCGCGATCATTCTCCGACTGAGAACAGTCGTCACCTCATCGTAAAGCCGCCACAGCTCGGCTGTGGTCGCGGATGCCCAGTCGTCTTTCTCCATGGAAGCCGTCCCCACTACTTCCGATTTGAAATAGGAGGGGGACTTATCAGGTCGAACCCGGGTCGGGCAAGCACGATCGGCTCACGCGCAGCCCAGTGTGCAACGCGGTTCTTCTTGATGCTACCGGCCGGGTCCGTGCCTCCGACCGACCGGCCGCCTCTCGGCCGCTCTCCGCTGACGGCCCCTTCGCATTGGACCAAGCAAGCGCTGCTCGGCCATCAACACGCGACTACGTAAATTCTGCAATTCGGTGAATTGAACGATCAGTGCCTCATGCGTTTGACGCAAGATAGCCGAAGAATACATGTGACCACCTACTCATGACCAGCGATGAGCCCGTGACTGCAGATTGGAGGTTGCGGGTTGACGAAATGCCGCCCCAACTTTGCTGACAAGTTTTCATCGGTGCTACTACTGAAGCAGTACAGTTATCGTTCGAGATCCCTGATCAATGGTTGGAAATAAATTCGTGCCCCTCATTTGGGCCTCCCGGCTGGCACACGACTGAGATCGGAATGATTCCAGCCGCTGTCGCGCTTGATGACCAGTTCTCGCATTATCTTAATGAATAGTATTACTTTTTTATGCCTCCTCTTTCTCGACCTTCCTGTCTGGGGCGAGGCTTTTCAGATTGCCTCGCTCCGGTGAAACTTTGTCGAATGTTAGATTTGAATCGTGAATGTCCCTATATATCGTTCGTAATAAGTGGCCGGTGACGAGTTAGATGATGTTAACCAACACTGACGAAGCGGCCAAATTACTGCACCAATACATTCTTTGGGAGGGTTTTCATGTCGCCACAACCATTAATTGCAGTAGAAACCGCGGTTTAGTCGATGAATATGCGGTTTCGGATTTCCTTGAGGAGACCCGCATTTTTACGGTGCTGCACGCATTCTCTAAGCGAGTTACGTTGATGAGGCTATCAAGCGTTGCCGATACGTGCCGTGGCGAAGTTGGCAGTGCGACGTTTTGGCAGAACGGATTGGTTATGCCTCCTGCGCGTCTCTATAGAGGGAATGGTGGATTAAACGGCTGCATGCGGAGTACTTAGCGATAGGCAAGGGAAGCATGCGCCGCATCAGAGTCGTCATCGCGGATCGGCACCCGATCGTTTTGCAGGGCATCAGCAGCGTCCTTGCGACGCAGCACGATTTTGCGATCGTGGCCTCCTGCGGCGATGCTGCGAGCTGCATCGAGGCGATTCGACTCCTCGTGCCGGACATTGTGCTGGTCGATAACGCAATGCCCAACGTCAGCCGACCGGATCTTCTTGCTCTGGCAAACACCGCTGGCCGAGGAGCCCGGGTCATTTTCTTCGCCGGTAAGGCTGGCGATCGCGAGTTGCAAAGGCTGGCCGCAGACGGCGCGTGCGTCGTTCTCACGAAGGATGCCAAGCCGGAGATGCTGGTCGCGACCCTGCGGAAAGTTGCACAGAACCAAGGACTTGCGTCGGGGTCGACGGGCCCTGGTGGGGAGATCAGTGAGGAGCCTCGCGCAGGTGAGGAGAGGTCCCTGACACAACTGACCGACCGGGAGCGGCAGATCATGAGGCTCGTATCGGAGGGGTTGTCGAACAAGGAGATTGGGCGCCGCCTGAACATTGCCGACGGTACGATCAAGGTCCACCTTCACCACATCTTCCAGAAGCTGGATATCAGCAATCGTACAGTTCTCGCGGCATTGGCGATTTCGCAAAACGAGCAGCATGCAGCTCCGCGTGAGTTCGCCCCCTCCGGGCTGCTCCAGCCGGATCCGGTGGTTCGAGATGACGAGGACGCCAAGTGCAACGGTGTCCTTCCGGAACGTACGCGTTAGCTGCAAATCGCACTTGATTGGATATTGTTGCCGGTAACCCCGCTGCACCATCGGTGTAGGCCTTTGCTGTCGCGGGGGTGGCCGGTGCACGCAAGCAGGACAGGACGATTTTACCCGCGGCCTGCCGGCCCCAGCAGCACTAAAAGAGGGAGTTTGATGCCGACGCCGGCGGCTCCCTCAGAGACCTGCGAACAATCGTCGATTTGTTTTCGGGCATCCTGTCCGAGATGCGTCGTTCATTACGTTAAGTGGGGGAGGTCGGTTGTCGCAGCCAGATGCTCAGCCATGTTGCGGCAGGCCCCCTCGGCCTCGGCCAGCGTTCGGAAGGGTGAGCCGCTGATCTTGATCGCGCCATTGTTCTGGTAGAGCGGTCGCCAACTCGCCAGGTAGCCGGAACGTCCGTGAAAGCCCGGACCCGTGGGGCTTCCGAAGCTGATCACGAACGAGAAGCCATCGCAGCTCGCGCTCCATATCTCCATGCGCTCAAGGGATCGATGAAACTGCAGCGGCATGGCAAATCCTGCGGTGTCTTGATGGTCGCTAGATTAATACAAATTAGAAATAAATACATTAAATCCTCAATTTGCAAGCCCGAAATTCGACGGCCGCCGCCGCGGAGAGCCGCAAGTTCAAGAGGCTGCGGAAAATGGCGAGAGCTGCCGGCTCGACACACGCCTAACAGTTGCCCATTTTCAAACAAAAGTCTTGGTTGAATGCATATTTAATATATAATAGGAGGAAATAAATATTTAACTCGAGGAGAGCGCATTGTGTCCCGTGACTGCACTGAAGACGATGATCGGCGGGCATTCCTCAAAACCTGCGGAAGATTCGCTGCCGTGACACCCCCCGTCATGACGCTGCTTCTGTCGACCTCCCTGACCTCGACCGCGATCGCACGTTCGGGCGGACAGACCGGTGTAACCCGAGACGACGACGGGGGCCGGTCATTCTTCGACGACGATCGTCCGTCCGGAGCAGGGTCGAGAGCCTCTGGTAGCCGGTCACCTGGAGGTGGTGGAGGCGGTGGAGCATCAGGCGGTGGCGGTGGTGGGGCACCCGGAGGTGGCGGAGCATCTGGCGGTCGCCGCGGTGCGTCATCAAGTGCCGGAGGGACCTCCGGCGGTGGCGGATCCGGTGGAGGGGGATCCGCTGGTAAAGGGCCGTTCGCGACCGGTGGGAGCTCCGAAAGCCCGATCGCAGCTGGCGGCGTCGATTGTGCAGATGAAGATGACGAGGCGCGGAGACGCAACCCCGATTGCGAGCGACCCGCCACTCGAGTTTCGACTGCAAACGGACCTGAGCATTAGTGCATGCAGCTTGGTCTATCGAGCAGGAGACCTGCCATGCCTATCCGCGCTCAAGCGGACGACCCTGCTGCCGTTCTTCGCCAGCGTCTCGAAGCGCTTGCCTCCGAACTCGCAGAACTTGAGAGTCTCAGAGGCCGGGTAGATCGGGCAGAGCGCCGTCAGCGCCACCTGCGCAACCGGGCTGACCCGGGAAAGCGAGCGAGCTCAGAAGGCAAGCAAGCGGTCGTTGCAACCTGGCAGATTTAAATTTCATCCCTGCGCCGCCTGATCGCAATCCGTCGAATTCTTGCAACGAGTGTCCGAAAGCGAACGGATGGTTCGACCTTAATCGATCATAGTTGGCCTCGGTGGGGGAGCGGTTCATACGCAGCCGCATCCCCACCACGCCGAGAACAGGGGCACTGGTCTTCCGGCGCAGCACGTGCCGGGAGCCGTTGGGGGTCTTCAATCCATCACCTAGTTTCGCTTGAAGGGATGAATGCTCGTGAATGATGCCAATGTGAAAGTCGAAACGCATGCCGATCCGGTGACTGAGAACGCGAACGGAGCCAAGCTAAGGTTCGAGTTGCCGCTTTTAAATTTCCAGGAACTCTTCCGCGGCTTTGCCGAGCAGGGCGCCGCGCAGGCCAGGAAAAATATTGAGAGCATGAAATCCACTTCCGAGGAGATCAGCGACGTTCTCCGTGAAGCCTGTTCTATGAACGTCAAGGGAACCATCGACTACGGCGCCAGGGTGATCGAGATCTCCAAAAACAATACCAGTGCCACCCTGGAATTTTTTTCCCGGCTCGCTGAGACCAGATCGCTGCTGGATATCGTACATCTTTCGACCGCCCAAAGCCGCGAGGCTTTCGAAGCCGCTTCCGCACAGAACCGGGAGCTTTGGGCGCTCGCGCAGAAAGTCGCGATCGATACGACCGAGCCCATCAAGACTGGTTTCAACCGGGTATTGCAAAGGACCGTCGCATAAGACCGTCTGAATCGAGGCTACCGGCCGCGCGGATCGGCTGGACAAGCCTCTCCCCGACAAGGAGAGGCGCGGTCCAGCCGATGGCGGGCGAGCGTGCCCAGAGCCGGCAATAGATTGCAGGAAATCAAGATGGGTATCGTAATGATTAAGTGCCCGGAAACGGGGAGCGCCATTTCGACGGGGATCGAGACCGATCGCGAAAGATTCCGGTGCAGCGCAGTATTCTTCTCGCGCACCTATTGCCGGATCTGCGCGGCCACACACGAGTGGTTCGCGAGGGAGGCCTGGGTCTACGAGCCTGCCTTGGATAGTCGGTTACCGGTCGGCTGGCAGGCTCGCGCCGGCGCGGCGTGAAGAACCTCGGCTGCGCCCTGCGAAACGATCCGATCGATCCTGCGGCTCATCACCTTGTAGCACTCGCAAGCCACGGCTTCGAGCCGCGGCCGATCAATCTCGAGCTGACCGCGCCGGTTCGATTTCAACGCTCTTGACGCGCGCAACGCGCTCACGACGTGCGTGACGGTGGTGCGGCGGACGCCCAATAACTCCGACATGGTCTCTTGCGTCAAAGGGAGGAGATTGCCGCCATCCGCCCGGTCGTGAATGTGAAGCAGCCAGCGCGCCATCCGGGCCTCGACGGAGTGGAGGGCATTGCAAGCCGCGACGTGCTGGAATTGCGTCAACAGCGATCTCGTGAAAATCTGCACCATGGATGTGATCGCAGGGCTGCGACGCAGAGCCGGCATGAATTGCGCCGCCGGAATCTGCAGCACTGACCCTGGGACGCGGACGACCGCCGTCACGGGTGAGCGGGATGCGCCAAGCGCCGACGTCAGACCGACGGCACCCTCATGACCGATTACCCCCGTGGCGGCCGTCTGCCCGTTCGGCAAGTCCACGATAAAGGCGATCGCGCCGCCGCAGGGGAAGTGAAGGTGTTCGATCCGGTCGCCTGATCGGACCAGTACGGTGTCGCGCTCGAGCGCGACTTTCCGCAAATGAGGTGCAAGCAAAGCAAAATCCGCCGGCGGCAACGCTGCTAACAAACGATTACCAACTCTGGTCGCGTGGTCCATCACGGGATTCACCCCCGACGGATAACCGGCGCTGGGACTCGTGCCGGTCGTGCCGAGCTGCTCTGCAGAGTGACAGCTCAACAGCAAGCCAACCGGCCACCTCAGATATGGTTCCAGTGATGGCATGCATGCGCTGGCCGGACAGCCGCCCCTGCGGCCGAGATCCTGTCGCGGCTCCAGTGGCGTCCGGCAGGGCCACCGCGGCATCACAATTGATCGCATCAACCTTGTGCTCACCAGGCCTACGCGGGAGCCGAAAGAGGGTTGTGCCAGCGACCACTCTCCGAACAAGTACGTCGGCCGCGATCAGTGACGCGCAAGGTGCGGACTGCAAGCGCGCTCTGAGATTATTCGGGGTCGAACTAATTCCCGCAAGAATGTTCTGACCCGGACCAACACTGGCGCAATGACGAGAGCGCCCAATTGAATCGTATGATCGTCGGACTCTCAGCGCGTTCGCTCGGCGCGCCGGGCCTCTCCGGAGGAGGAAGACATGGAATCTCCAGTCTTGATCACGGGTGGCGCAGGAACCGTTGGTCATTTACGACGTCGTCTTGCGATAGGTCGATGTGTACACGGCTAGAAACCAGGGCTACCCGCCATGAAGCGCATCGTGTGGTCACTGGCCCTCATCATGCTGGCAACGTCTGCGCCGGCGCGTGACGATGGCCGCTACGCCAATTCACCGCTGAAGGAATGGTTCGAGAGCCTGTCCAGCGATTTCGGACCATGTTGCTCGGACGCTGATGGATATTTTGTCGCCGATATCGATTGGGAATCCGACCACGGCCACTACCGTGTGCGCATCGATGGCGAATGGGTGATGGTGCCGGACGGCGCCGTGGTCACACGGCCAAACAAGACTGGGCGGACCATGGTCTGGAAATACTATATCGACGGTCATCCGCAGGTCCGCTGCTTCATGCGGGGCACGATGATCTGACATGGGGGAGCTGGCTTCAGCAGGAGCGTGATTGTTCGCTCTCCCATGACTGCGCCCCGCGATACCTGGCGTTGTCCGACTTGAGGGCCCGATAGAGCCGCGTAGCCAGATCGCAGGCGCACCCAAATAAGTACAATAAAAGAACTTATAATCTCGACGACGGGGCGCTCCGCTTCCCCGCGCGGCATTCCGATTGAAGGCGCTTCGCCTACGCGGGGAGTTTCTGGCACGTCTCACCGAACGCAGCATGCGCGCCCCGCCACAAGGCGATGGTCATCAAAGCGCTTGACGAGTTCAAAAAAAGAACTGTAAATTTCGTGGCAAGACGGCCGAGCTGAACGGCCGCAGGGCCTGACGCGCTGGCCAACCACGCTTGAACGGCGCGGCGCGCAATTCGCTCGGCACGATGTCCGGCGGGTGGTCGGGTGATGCCGCAAAACACAATGACGTGCCCCGGATGGGTGCGCACCAGGGAGGACGGGTCATGTTGCCGAAATGGAAGAGTCTTGCGGCTCTGGCTTTGCTTTTGAGCAGTCCAGCCTTCGCAGCCGATGAGCCGGGGGTTACCGCGACCGAGATCAAGATTGGCGGGGTGTTTCCGTTCAGCGGACCTGCGTCATCGATCGGTCTCGTGGGCAAGGGCCTCATCGCCTACATTCAATCGGTGAATGACCGAGGCGGCATCAATGGCCGCAAGATCAACTACATCGCTTATGACGACGCCTACAGTCCTCCGAAAGCGGTGGAGCACGTCCGCAAGCTCGTCGAGAGCGATGAAGTGGCGTTCATGTTCGGCCAGCTCGGCACGCCCGGCCTTTCAGCCACAGCAAAATACCTGAGGGCGAAAGCGGTGCCCAGCATCGCAATCATCAGCGGCTCGTCCAAGTTCACCGACGTCGCCAATCATCCGCTGACCACGACAGGCCTTGTCAGCTACGACACCGAAGGAAAAATCTACGCCAAATATCTGACCAGGACACTGCCGAACGCCAAATACGCGATCCTCTATCAGAACGACGATCTCGGCAAAGATTACGTCAATGCCTTCAAGAGCTTTCTCGGCAAGGACTACGACCGAAAGGTCGTCAGCGCGTCCTATGAGGTCACGGAGCCAACCGTCGATTCGCAGATCACAACCCTGAAAAGCTCCGGTGCCGATGCCTTGATGATCGCGGGAACGCCGAAATTCGCAGCGCAGGCGATCCGGCAAGCTTCTGTGATCGGCTGGAAAGCGACCGTGATTATCAACTTTCCGTCCGGTTCGGTCGGAGGCACGCTCGCGCCGGCTGGCCTCGACAAATCAGTCGGTGTGATCGTCGGGACGATCAACAAGGACGTCGTGGATCCGACATGGAAAGACGATCCCGCCATGCGGGCCTATCGGGTGTTTCTCGACAAGTACTTGGCCGGCGTCGATATCACCAACGGCAGCTACCTGACCGGCTATCAGCAAGGCATCCTGCTCGAGCAAATCCTGAAGCAATGCGGCAATGACCTGTCCCGCAAGAACATTCTGGCGCAGGCCAAGAACCTCAGGGATTTCGTCGTCCCGACCGCGCTGCCCGGAATCAAGGTGAACACCAGCGAATCCGAGAACATGATCTGGACGCAGATGCGTTTGCAGCGATGGACCGGATCGACCTGGGAAGCGTTCGGCGAGGTGTTGGACGCCAGGTCCGAATGATTTCGCCCCAGCCAGCGTGACGGACGCGGCATTAGTTGCGTCCGAGCTTGCTCTGCGCCGGCAGGCCGCTGGGCAAGAGACTGCATCGCCTGCGGTCGCCCTTTCAGCAATTCGGGAGATCATTTCGATGTCGACGACGGCACTGACGTTTGCACCACGCGAGGTATCCATCGAGCGTCGAACCGACGGCACGCTTATCTTGAGCTCGCCACTTGAATGGACGCCGTGCGACTGGCGCATCACCGATTGTCTGCCGCGCTGGGCCAATGCCGTTCCGGATCGGGTTTTCCTTGCGCAACGCAATGCGAAGGGAGGGTGGGACGAGATCACCTATGGTGAGGCATGGTCGCAGGTTCAGGCGGTCGGCCAAAGCTTGATCGATATGGGCGCTGAGCCTGCCGACAAGCTTGCGGTCCTTTCCGGAAACTCCATCGAGAACGCGGTGATCTCGTTTGCGGCGATGTCGATCGGGGTCGTTCTGGCGCCGATATCGCCAAACTACACGCTGATGCCGGGGGGGCTCGCACGTCTCAAGGACATCGCGGAAGTGCTGCGCCCGAGCTTCGTGTTCGTTCAAAGCGGACGCGACTTTTCCGCCGGCCGCGTCATTCCCGAATTGGCGGCCGCGACCTGGATCAGCGTCGATGGCGCGCCGGATACGGTGCCTTTTCAGGCTCTGGCGGCTCGAACCGGGAGCGAGGGATTCGAGCGCGCATCGTGTGAGGTGCCTTGCGACGCCGTCGCAAAGATTCTCTTCACGTCCGGTTCGACCGGCTTCCCCAAAGGGGTGCTCAACACTCATCGCATGATGGCAAGCTCCCTGCAAATGGGCAGCCTGCTCGTGTCACCTCCGGCCGTGCCGGTGCAGGTTGAATGGCTGCCCTGGCACCATACGATGGGCAGCAATGTCATCCTTCATGGCATCCTGAAGAATGGCGGGACGCTCTATATCGATGATGGCCGGCCGCTGCCGCAGCTCTTTCACAAGACGGTCGCCAATCTCAGGGAGATTTCACCAACCGCCATGTTCAACGTGCCCGCCGGCTATAACCTCTTATGTGATGCGATCGAGAACGACCTCGACCTTGGCGCCAGCGTGTTCAAGCGGATGGACCGATTGAGTTATGCCGGCGCCGCAATTTCACGGGGCACTCTGGAAAAACTCTATCGATTGACATTCGCGGCCACCGGCCGACGAATTCCTGTCATGTCGGGCTATGGCACGACCGAAACGGCGCCGACAATCAGTTCGACGCATTGGGCAACGGATCAGCCCGGGGAGATCGGCCTTCCCGCGCCGGGGCTGCAGCTCAAGCTCATCCCGATCTCCGATACCTACGAGGCCAGGGTCAAGGGCCCTAACGTCACGCCCGGCTATCTCGAAAGGCCGGATTTGACGGAAAGGGCCTTCGATGAGGAAGGATTCTACCGCATCGGCGACACTGTCTCGTTTCTGGATCCAGGGAAGCCGGAGCTTGGGCTGCGCTTTACGGGAAGAATTTCCGAGAACTTCAAGCTTGCGAATGGCACCTGGGTCTCGATCGGAAACATGCGCGCGGCACTCCTGGCCGCGACGCGCGGCGTCTTGCTCGACATCGTCGTTGCGGGCGAAAATCGCGAGGCGTGCGCGCTGCTCTGCTGGTTGAACCCGACCGAGGCAGCGCGAGTTTCAAAGAGCCCAGCCGCAGATTTGACCTGCGATCCCTTCGTGATTCAATTTCTTAGAGATCGTTTTCAGGAATATAACGAGACCGTCGGAAGCAGCGAAAGAGTTTGTTCCTTCTCTCTGCTGAAGGATCCGCCATCAATGGCTGCCGGAGAGATCACGGACAAGGCCTACGTCAACCAACGCGCCGTGCTGAAGGTTCGCTCCGAACAGGTTGAACGTCTCTACACCAACGCACCGGGCCGCGATGTGGTCCGAGTGTAAGGGCGAGTTGAGCGACATCGCGTGTCGGCCTGACGGCGCCCGCATGCGCTTCCTCGTGTTGCTATCCGATCCGCGGTCCCTCGAGCAGCATTCCCTGGGCAGCCATCTCAAGCGACGCGTGAGCGCGTCTTTGTCTTCCGGATCTCCTGCGCCGCCGTCGCCGGGGTGCCGCGGGCACCTGGTCCAGGGTGAGTATGAACCTCCTTGGCTGACAGCGGCTCGCCGCATTCAGAGCACACCATGACCGGATCGAAGTCCTTTCCGCACTTGCGGTGCTGGTGCAGCAGCGGTCGGCCGCGCTCGTCGACCATGTGGGTATCGCCCCAATGCACGATCGCCATCATGATCGGATAGAGGTCGAGCCCCTTCTGGGTCAGGATATATTCGTGGCGCTTGGGGGATTCCTGGTAGGGAATGCGGCGCAGGATGCCCTGCCGAACCAGCTTTTTCAGCCGTTCGGCGAGCAAGTGTCGTGTGATTCCGAGCGCCGACTGAAATCCCTCGAAGCGGCGCGTGCGCAGGAAGCATTCACGCAGGATCAGAAGAGTCCAGCGATCGCCGATCACGCCGATGGTTCGGGCCATCGAACATGGCTCTTCCTCGAGTTCTTTCCACTTCATTCACCCACTCCAATCGTCCAGCATGGGCTGTCTCCAATCGTCACGGAGGCCGGCACGAATTCTTGCATTCTAGATAGGTACTTGATTCCAAACAATACCCCTCCTGGTAGGCCAAACCAGCGCATTGTAGGTGCACTTGACAGTTCTATTTTAGAACTGTATGGTTGCCGAAAGTCGGGCTGGCGATCGGAGCGCCAGTGACCGCCATTCGCTCTCCGGGAGAAGCCGAGATGACCCTGAAGGTTGAATTCCAGTTCGATTTCGGTAGCCCGAACGCCTACCTGGCGGAAGTGGCCATCCCCGGCATTGAGCAGCGGACCGGCGTGAAATTCGCGTACGTCCCGGTTCTGCTCGGCGGCATCTACAAGGCGACCGGCAACATGTCGCCGTTCGATTCGCTTCGCGGCATCAAGAACAAGCCGGAATATCAGGCGCTGGAGACCCAGCGGTTTATCCGACGTCACAACATCACGAAATTTCGCCAGAATCCCTTCTTTCCGGTCAACACGCTGATGCTGATGCGCGGTGCTGTCGCCGCCCAGTTCGAGGGCATGTTCGAGCCCTATTTCCGCGCCGCCTATCATCATATGTGGGAAGAGCCGAAGAAAATGGACGACCTCGAAATCTTCCGTCGCGCGTTTGTCTCCTCGGGTCTCGATGTCGATCGGCTGTTGGCACGTGCGCAGCAGGATGACGTCAAGAAGAGGCTGATTGATCTGACCAACGACGCCGTCAGCCGGGGAGCATTCGGCTCTCCGACCTTTTTCGTCGGAAAGGAAATGTTCTTCGGCAAGGATCAGATCCGTGACGTCGAGGAATCGATCGTCGAGCAGACCAGGCAACCTGTTCCCAAGACAGCCTGACGGCGCCGATTGTCCGGGCTGCGTGGCGAAGCCGCTCTCGGACCCAAAGCAAACGTAAATTCAGGGAGAATGCCCATGCCCGGCCCACTTTACGGCGTTCGAGTGCTCGATTTGACCGGCGTGGTGTCGGGCCCGTTCGCGACCATGTTTCTGGCGGATCAGGGCGCCGACGTGCTGAAGATCGAGCCGATCGGCGGCGACATTACCCGCCGCAGCCGCGCCACTATCGACAAGGAGGGCGAGTTCTCCGCGCTATTCATCTCTTCAAACCGCGGCAAGCGCTCGCTGTCGATCGACGTCAAGAGTGTGTTGGGGCGCGAGGTGCTCACCCGGCTGGTCGCGCAGGCCGATGTCCTGGTGCAGAATTTTCGGCCAGGCACCATGGAACGTCTCGGCCTCGGCGTCGACGAATTGCGCCAGCGCCATCCGCGCCTGATCTACGTCTCCATCAGCGGGGTCGGCGATACCGGCCCCTATGTAAAGAAGCGCGTCTATGATCCGATCGTTCAGGGATTGTCCGGCTTCGCCGATATCCAGTCGCAGCCGGTCACGAACCGTCCGCAGATGATCCGCACCATCGTATGTGACAAGACCACCGCGGTGTTCACCGCTCAGGCGGTGGCGGCGGCGCTTTATGCGCGTGAGAAGACGGGGCAGGGCGACCACATCCAGGTGGCGATGCTGGATGCGATGATCTCCTACCTCTGGCCGGAAGGCATGATGCAGTACACGGTGGTCGGAGCCGAGGCGGCCACTGTCGATCCGAATGACCGGCCGGACCTGGTGTTCAAGACCAGCGACGGCTACATCACCGCCGGCACCATCTCCGACTCCGAGTGGCAGGGCTTTTGCCGCGCTTCCGGCGATCCGGAGCTTGCTGAGGATCCCCGCTTCGCGACTCCCGCGGCGCGCTCGGTCAATGCCACAGCGCGGATCAACAAGATGGCGGAATACATCAGCCAGCATACGACAGCCGAGTGGCTGGAGCGTCTCGACGCCGCGGACGTGCCCTGCGCACCAATCCTGCGCCGGAGTGAGATCATTCACAATGAACAGGTGGTGGCGCGCGGCATCATCGCCGAATTCGATCAGCCGAAGGTCGGCCGTGTCCGGCAGCCGAAGCCGGCAGCCCGCTTCGAGATCAACCAGGCCGCGATCGGCGGGCCGGCCCCCCGGGTCGGCGAGCACTCGCGCGAGGTGCTGCGCGATCTCGGATACGGTGACGGCGCCATCGACAAGATGATCGCCGAGCGCGCCCTGCGCGTGGCCGTGTAGGCAGAAGCGTTAGCGCTGCCGGCGATCGCTTAGAGCTTTGCCGGCCCTACCGCAACGGGGGCCGCAGGAGCATTAGCCGCGACCGCTCGCTGATAGGCCGCCCGTCGCTGGATACGTTCGAGGTAGGGCAGCGCATTCTCGCAAATGCCGACGCCGTAAGCGATGGCCCAGTCGAGGCATGTCGTAAGGAGGATATCTGCGCTGCTGAAGCGCTCGCCCATGAGAAACGGCCGGCCGTCAGCTAACGCGACTTCAACGTGGCGCAACTGCCCACGAAAGTACTCCGCGGCTTGAGCGACGACTTCAGGTGCGACGCCATAGATGTGTCCCAGCGCATCCGCCCGGTGGCGGCGCATGACGTAAAGGCTGGTGGAATCGAGCTCGGCCACGACAAAGAAGCACCATTCGAGCCACGCGGCATAGTCGTGGGTGGACTCCGGAATCAGCGAGCGTTCCGGCGTGGAATACATGCGCGACAGATAGGCAACGATCGCGGCGCTCTCGCCGATGCAGAAGTCGCCATCCTGCAACAGTGGGATCTTCTGGCGGGGATTGAGCCTGGTGTATTCAGCGGTTTTGGTTTCGCCCGTCCGTGGTCCGATCGGCTTGACCTTATAGGATAGGCCAAGTTCGTGCATTGCCCAGTGTGCACGAATGGTGCGGCTTGTGCCGGCGCCCCACAGCGTGAGGTCGGGTGTCGCGTTCATCACCACTTCTCCATCGACGGACGAAGATCGAGTTCATGGGTCCAGCCGTCGCGGCTCTGCTGATGCGTGAACCAATAGGCTTCTGCGATAGAGGAGGTCTTCGTCAGGCTGTCCGGCGGGATCGCGCTTGCCTCGATCCCCTTTGCCGCTTTCATGCGCTGGTGGATGGCTTCGCTATCGACGCCGGCATCGATGATGAGATGGACGACATGGATATTCTTCGGCCCAAGCTCGCGCGCCATGGCCTGGGCCACCGCGCGCAGGCCGAATTTTGCCGATGAAAACGCGGCAAAGCCCTGGCCGCCGCGAAGGCTGGCGGTCGCCCCGGTAAAGAAAATGGTGCCGCGACCGCGCGGCAGCATGACGCGCGCGGCTTCGCGGCCGACGAGGAACCCGGCGTAGCAGGCCAGCTCCCAGGCCTTGAAGAAGAGCTTCTCCGTGGTGTCCACGAGCGGCTTGTTGACGTTCGATCCGGCATTGAAAAGGCAGACCTCGATCGGTCCGATGTTGCTTTCGACGTCGGAAAAGAGCTTCTGCACCTCGGCTTCCTGCCGCGCATCGACACTGAAGGCGTGGATACGACAGCCGGCAGCCGTCAGCTCGTCCACGAGCCCTTGGGATTTGGTTGCGTCGCGCCGGCAGATACAAACTGTGTATCCGCCTTTGGCAAAGCGCCGGGCGACGGCGGCCCCGATCGCATCGCCCGCGCCCACCAGGATTGCCACGCCCGGATCTTCCATCATGATCACTTCCTCCCTATAAGTTCTTATTTGATACTTATGGCTAACCGTTCGCCGCAGTGTTGTAAACGACGTTCTGCATGGCTGCGCAAAACCGACGGCTATTCTGCCATTCTCTGGCGATAAGTCGCCAGATGGTCATTTAGCGATTGACGAGTTCTAAAAAAGAACGTTAACTCCAATTCGAATAGGCCTCGGCCAAGGACCGGGCTCATCGTTTCGGGCGGTTGGCAGTGGCAGGGTTCTTCAGGCGCGGCCGATATCGCGGGCGATCGGGTGATCACGGTGCGCAAACAGCGCATTGGGCTGGACGCTCCGGCACGGCAGAACAGCTTCAACAGGTCTAATTTAACCGGGAGACGACCCTTGCAAAAGAGAAACGCAACCGTGGCCGTGATCGGTGCCGGCGACTATATCGGCGGCGAGATCGCGAAGAAGTTTGCCTCGGAGGGCTTCACGGTGTTTGCCGGGCGCCGGAACGGCGCCAAGCTCGAGCCGCTCGTCAAGGAGATCGAGGCGGCCGGCGGCGAGATTCACGCGCGCACGCTCGATGCGCGCAAGGAGGAGGAGATCATCTCCTTTCTGGGAGACGCCGACAAGCACGCACCGCTCGAGGTCTGCATTTTCAACATCGGCGCCAACGTCAATTTCCCGATTCTGGAAACGACCGAGCGCGTCTTCCGCAAGGTCTGGGAGATGGCCTGCTATTCCGGCTTTCTCGCTGGCCGCGAAGCCGCGCGGCTGATGCTGCCTCGCGGCAAGGGCAACATCTTCTTCACCGGCGCAACGGCGAGCCTGCGCGGCGGAATTGGCTATGCAGCCTTCGCCAGTGCCAAGTTCGGTCTGCGGGCCGTTGCCCAGGCCGCGGCGCGCGAGCTGGGACCGAAGAACATTCACGTGGCGCATCTCATCATCGACTCCGGAGTCGACACCGAATGGGTGCGCCAACGGCGGATCGAGGCGCTCGGTCCGAACGCCCTCGATAATCCTGATCTGTTGATGCCGCCGTCGTCCGTCGCGGAATCCTATTGGCTGCTGTATCAGCAGCCGCGCAGCGCCTGGACCTTCGAGCTGGAGATCCGCCCCTTCGGTGAGAAGTGGTAGCGGAGACTGTTGCGATGGAGCTCAATCTTTCCAGCGAGGATGCTGCATTTCGTGATGAGGTTCGCACATTCATTGCGGAAAACTATCCGCAGGAAATGCGCGTTCCAAATCCCGAGACCGATTTGACCAAGGAGCAGTCGCTGCTCTGGCATCGAATTCTCTACAAGAAGGGCTGGATCGCGCCGCTCTGGCCCGAGGAGTACGGCGGTCCGGGCTGGTCGATCACGCAACGCTTCATCTTTGAGCAGGAAACCTCTCGGGCCGGAACGCTGCCGCCGCTCGCGTTCAGCGTGACCATGGTCGGGCCGGTGATCTACACGTTCGGCAACGAGGCGCAGAAGAAGAAGTTTCTGCCGCGGATTCTATCCGGCGAAGATTGGTGGTGCCAGGGCTATTCGGAGCCGGGCTCCGGCTCGGACCTCGCGACCGTCCGAACCAAGGCGGTGCGCGAGGGTGACCACTACATCGTCAACGGGCACAAGACCTGGACCACGCTGGCGCAGCACGCCGACTGGATTTTCTGCCTGGTGCGGACGGATCCGAGCGCGAAGCCGCAATCCGGCATCTCCTTCCTGCTGATCAACATGAGGTCGCCCGGGGTGACGGTGCGGCCGATCATCACGATCGACGGCAGCCATGAAGTCAACGACGTCTTCCTCGAGGACGTCCGCGTGCCGGTAGAGAATCTTGTCGGCGAGGAGAACAAGGGTTGGACTTATGCCAAGTTCCTGCTCGGCAACGAGCGGACCAGCATGGCGGGCATCGGCCGGTCGACCCGTTACATCGGGAAGCTGAAGCAGATCGTGAAGGCCGAGATACCGGCGGACGATCCGGCACATCTCGAGTTTCTGCGGGACATTGCCCGTATTGAGCTCGATGTGCTGGCTCTGGAGGCGACAGAACTGCGCGTCGTCGCGCAGATGGCACGCGGCATCGACCCGGGGCCGGCGGCGTCGCTGTTCAAGATCCGCGGCACCGAGATCTTCCAGAGCATCACCGAACTTACTCACCGCGCGATTGGCAATTACGGCCTTGCGATCCGCGAGCATCCGGCCAGTGCCAACCATTTCATGCCAGGTCCCGACTACGGACATACCGCGTCGGAGAAATACCTGAACGCGCGCAAGCTCAGCATCTACGGCGGATCGAACGAGATCCAGCGAAACATCATCGCCAAAGCAGTGCTCGGCCTTTAGGCGCGGCGCATCGGGAGGATCGGATGGACATCCAGTTCACGGAAGAGCAGGACATGCTGCGATCCATCGTCCAGCGTCTGCTGCGCGATCAATACGATTTCGACACGCGCCGAAAGATCGTGGCGAGCGAGCAGGGCTTCAGCCGGAAGCAGTGGGAGGCCTTCGCGGAGCTCGGCCTGCTCGCTGCGCCGTTCTCCGAGGACGCCGGCGGTTTCGGCGGCGGCTCGCTGTCGACCATGATCATCTTGCAGGAGTTCGGCCGGCACCTCGTCGTCGAGCCTTTCGTCGAGACGGTCGTGCTGGCCGGGGGCCTGATCGAGCAGGCGGGCACGTCCGAGCAGAAGCAGGGCTTCATTCCCGGCATCATCGACGGCAGCAAGATCTGGGCGCTGGCCTGGACGGAGAAGGCATCCCGGTTCGATTTCGCCAACGTCGCGACCAGGGCGCGGCGTGAGGGGAGCGACTACGTTCTGAGCGGTCAGAAGACCATGGTGATCGCCGCGCCCTGGGCGGATCATCTGGTCGTCTCGGCACGGACCTCTGGCGACGATCGCGACGGCGGCGGCGTCAGCCTGTTCGTGGTCGATCGCCGCGCCGTCGGCGTCGATCTTCGGAGCTTCAAGACGATCGACGGGCGCCAGGCCGCCGAGGTCGACCTGCGTGAGGTCCACGCGCAATTGCTGGGCAGGGAAGGCGAGGGCGTCGCCGCGCTGGAGGCCTGCCGCGAGCGTGCCATCGGCGCCCTCTGCGCGGAGGCCGTCGGCGCCATCGGCGAGCTGAATTCCGCCACACTGGAATATTCCAAGACCCGCAAGCAGTTCGGCGCCACCATTGGCTCCTTCCAGGTGCTGCAACATCGGATGGTCGACATGTTCATCGCGCATCAGGAGGCGCTCTCCCTGATGCAGCATCTCAACCTCAGCCTCGCGGCGGGCGATGCGGGACTTCCGCGGCTCGCCTCGGGCGCCAAGTCGAAGATTGGTTATGCCGGCAAGTTCGTCGCCGACCAGGCGGTGCAGCTTCACGGCGGCATGGGGATGACCGACGAGCTCAACGTCGGACACTATTTCAAGCGAATCTCCTCCATCAACATCCAGTTCGGCGATCCCGCGTTCCACCTGCTGCGCTACGCGCAGCTGGACGCGGCCGCGTAAAGAGAAGAGGCCAGCATGACGACCGAAGCAGTCATCGTTTCCACCGCAAGGACCGCCGTCGGCAAGGCCTATCGCGGCGCGCTCAACAACACGGACGGCCCGACCATGGCCGGGCACGTGATGGCCGAAGCCGTGAAGCGCGCAGGCATCGAGCCGGGCGAGGTGGAAGACGTGGTGATGGGCTGCGCGATGCAGCAAGGCACTATGGTGATGAACGTCGCGCGCAAGGGCGCGATCCGCGCTGGCCTGCCGGTCACCGTGGCCGGCACCACCATCGACCGCCAATGTGCCTCCGGCCTGCAGGCCATCGCCGTTGCCGCGCGTTCGGTGATATCGGATGGGGTCGAGGTCGCGATCGGCGGGGGCATCGAGTCGATCAGCCTCGTGCAGAACGACCACATGAACCGGTTTCATGCCGTCGACGATGAATTGATGGCGATGAAGCCTGAAATGTACATGTCGATGCTCGAGACCGCCGAGGTCGTCGCCGAACGCTACAAGATCGGTCGCGACAAGCAGGACGAATACAGTCTCGAATGCCAACGCCGCGTCGGCGCTGCCATGCAGGCCGGCCGCTTCAACGACGAGATCGTGCCATTCACGACCAGAATGGCGCTCGTCAACAAGGACACGAAGGAGGTCACCTACGAGCAGGTGACGCTGACAAAGGACGAAGGCCCGCGCCCGGAAACGACCGCCGAGGGCCTGGCCAGGATCAAGCCGGTGTTTGAGGGCAAGACGATCAGCGCGGGCAATGCCAGCCAGCTTTCCGACGGTGCTTCGGCCTGTGTGATCATGAGCGACAAGATTGCAGCCAGGAAGGGCCTCAAGCCGCTCGGCATCTTCCGCGGCTTCGTCGCCGCCGGCGTCGAACCCGACGAGATGGGCGTTGGTCCGGTCGCCGCGATCCCGCGGCTGCTCAAGCGCCATGGCCTGAAGATCGACGACATCGATCTCTGGGAGCTGAACGAGGCCTACGCGGTGCAGGTGATCTATTGCCGCGACAAGCTCTGCATTGACCCGGACAAGCTCAACGTCAACGGCGGCTCGATTGCGATCGGCCATCCCTACGGCATGACCGGGGCGCGGCTCACCGGTCACCTCCTGATCGAGGGGCGGCGGCGCAAGGCGAAATACGGCGTGGTGACCATGTGCATCGGTGGTGGCATGGGCGCGGCGGGATTGTTTGAAATCATCCACTGAGCGGAAACGCGGGAGATCATTCGTGAAGACAGCGATCACTGAACTGTTCGGCATCGAGCATCCGATCATCCAGGGTGGGATGCACTATGTGGGGTTCGCCGAACTTGCCGCCGCGGTATCGAATGCCGGCGGCCTGGGGATCATCACGGGCCTGACGCAACAGACGCCGGAACTGCTGGCCAAGGAGATCGCGCGCTGCCGCGACATGACGGATAAGCCAATCGGGGTGAACCTGACCTTTCTGCCCACCTTCAGCGCGCCGCCCTATCCGGAGTACATTGCAGCGATCAGAGAGGGTGGCGTCAAGATCGTCGAAACAGCCGGGCGCAGCCCCGAACAATACATGCCGGCCCTGAAGGCAGGCGGCATCAAGGTGATCCACAAATGCACCTCCGTCCGTCATTCGCTGAAGGCCGAGCAGATCGGCTGCGATGCAGTCAGCGTCGACGGTTTTGAATGCGGCGGCCATCCGGGCGAGGATGACATGCCAAACATGATCCTGTTGCCGCGTGCGGCCGAGGAACTGAAGATCCCGTTTGTTGCTTCCGGCGGCATGGCAGATGCGCGCAGCCTGGTTGCAGCGCTGGCGATGGGGGCCGCCGGCATGAACATGGGCACCCGCTTCATCGCCACCAAGGAGGCTCCGGTGCATGAGAACGTCAAGAATGCGCTGGTCCAGGCCTCGGAGCTCGATACCCGGCTCGTCATGCGCGCGCTCCGCAACACCGAGCGGGTCCTCAACAACAAGGGCGTCGAAGATTTGCTCGAGATCGAGCGAGAGAAAGGTAAAAGCCTCAAGATCGACGACATCCATGACCAGGTGGCGGGCGTCTATCCGAAGGTGATGATCGACGGCGATATGGACGCGGGCGCTTGGAGCTGCGGCATGGTCGTGGGACTCATCCGCGACATTCCGACCGTGAAGGAACTGGTCGACCGCATCATGGCGGATGCCGAGCGACTGATCAGGGGCAGGCTTACGGGATTCCTGGACGCCGACAGCACCGCAGCCCTGAAGGTCGCATGAAGCGACGGCGAGCGGATTGGCACCTCGTAGGGCTTGCCAAGCGCGAAATGCATCCCTCCAAAGCGGTTGCAAGACCCAGGAGAACGCCGCTTCATCTGATTGCTAAAGCGCCGGCTGCGACGGCGCGTTCACGTCAGCTGGTGGAGCTTCTTCAGCGGATTGAGTTCGCTCGGCTGGCCCTGTTCCTCGCGGCCGCGCTCCGCCTCGGCCTTGCCGTCCTCGTGGAGCTCCTGATCCCCGACGATCTCGCCGACGGCCTGTTTCGCCTTGCCGGCGATCCGCCGCTTAAGACCTTTCACCTTGCCCATGGCAGCCTCCAAGCTCACGCCGCTGCCCCGGCGCCAAACGGGGAATAAGCGCCGGGGCCTGCGGTTTCGTCCAAAGTGCGTCCGACAGCAGGGGGCAGATGCCGGAGGCGTGGGTCAGACTCCTTGGCGCGCCGATGGTTCCTCCGATCATCGCCGCGCGAGCTCGATGATCACGCCTTCGTTGCCCCGAAGCAGGATCGATGCGTCCGGCAATGGCTCGCGCGGCCGGTCCAGATGTGTTGACATCAGCAGTCGGCCACGGCCGTGCCAGTGCCATCTCCGCGGCTCGGCGGCGATGTTGAGGGCGACCAGCACTTCGCCTGTGTGTGTCACGCGCTTGAAGACGAGGACGTCGTTTTGCGATCGCAGCGGCGCGTGGCTGCCTTCGCGAAGACAGGCATGCTCGCGCCGCAGCGCGATCAGCGCGCGAAACAACGCCAGGATGGAATGTTCGTCCCGTCTCTGCTGCGCCACGTTGGGCGCATCGCCCGGCCCCAGCGGTAGCCATGGGCCGCCTGTGGTGAATCCACCGCTCTCGCTGTCATCCCAGCGCATCGGCGCACGCTCGGGATCGCGGCAAAGCTCATATCCCGGCACGAGCTTCTCGAAGGGATCGCGTATGCGATCGGCTGGAATGGGGACCCGTTTGCGGCCGATCTCGTCGCCCATGAAGAAAAACGGCGTTCCCCGCAGCGTCATCAACAGCATCGCGAGCACGCGCATCTGCGCCGCACCGATCTTGCTCGCGATCCGCTGCTTGTCGTGCCCGCCGATCACCCATACCGGCCAAGCGTCCTTGGGAATGGCGTTGAGATAGGCGTCGATGGTCGCCTGTAGCGACAGCGCGTCCCATTGCGAGTCCAGCAGCGCGAAATTCAGCGGCAGGTGCAGGCGCGGTCGATCGTTGCCGTAGAAGTGCCCGATCCGGTCGGTCTTGCCCTGAACTTCGCCGCACAATAGCCGGTCCGGGTAGCCATCGATCACCTCACGGATGAATTCGATGCACGACATCGTCTCCGGCCGGTCGTCGGTAAATACCGCCATATGGCGTTGCGGCGGCGGCTTGTCCTTGGCTTGCGGGTTTGGTGGATTGTCGCGCAACAGATCGTCCTTGATCAGCACGGCGCTGGCATCGACACGAAAGCCGTCGACTCCGCGGTCGAGCCAGAAATGCATGACATCGGCGATCGCAGCCCTCACGTCCGGATTGCGCCAGTTCAGGTCGGGCTGCTCGACCAGGAAGGAATGGTAGTAATATTGCCGCCGCGCGTCACACCACTCCCAGGCGCTGCCGCCGAAACGACTCAGCCAATTGTTCGGCGGCCCGCCATTCTCGCCCGGATCGGCCCAGATGTACCAATCGGACTTTGCGCTGTGGCGCGAACTGCTGCTCTCGACGAACCAGGCGTGGTCGTCGGCAGTGTGATTGGGGACGAGGTCGAGAATGAGCCGGATCCCTTCCGCGTGCAGGGCGCTGACGAGGCGATCGAATTCGTCGAGCGTGCCGAAGCCCGGGTCGATTGACCAATAGTCGGAGATATCATAGCCGAGATCGCGAAAGGGACTGCGGTAGATCGGCGTGAGCCACACCGCATCGATGCCGAGCCATCTCAAATAGTCTAGCCGCGACATCAAGCCGGCGAGGTCGCCTTTGCCGTCGCCATTGGAATCCTGGAACGAGATCGGCGCGATTTCATAGATGACCGCGGATTGCCACCACGCGCGTTCGTCACGGGATTTGGTCATTGCCTCGATTTCACCTCGTTGCAGGTGGCCTCTCGATAAAGCTCAAGAAACGGACAGCGATGGCGCAGCTCGTGAGCTTGATGATGGCGTCGCGCGGGTCCTGGATTTCCGGGTCGGTGACGGTGTCGCACCGGATGTCCGCCTTGCCATGCCAAACGAGCGCCTTGATCTCGGTCCTCCGCCATCAATCATGTGGCATCTAAGTCCAGGCATGAACGATGGTTGCTATGCGGCGCGAAACTCTTCGCACTGCACGGGCCCCGTGCGGGAATAGGAACAGCTGGCCGGTCGAGCGATTTGGCATCATCATCCGAACCCGTGAGGATATGCCCCATGGCCGCCAATCAACTCGCCGTCGTCACCGGCGCCTCAACCGGTATCGGCCTGGAACTTGCCAGGTGCTGCGCCCAAGCAGGTTTCAATCTTGTCATCGCCGCGGACGAGACCGCGATCGAGGGGGTGGCCGTCGACCTGCGTAGGTTCGGCGGCAGCGTGGAGCCGGTCGAGACCGACCTCGCCACCATCGAGGGCGTCGACAAGCTCTGCGCCGCGATCGCCGACCGTCCGATCGACGCGCTGCTGGCCAATGCCGGCATCGGCCTCGGCAGGGCCTTCCTCGATCAGGATTTCCAACGCATCAGGCACGTCGTCGACACCAACATCACCGGCACGCTCTACCTGATCCATCGCGCCGGCAATGCGATGCTGCGACGCAACTCCGGGCGCATTCTCATCACGGGCTCGATCGCCGGCTTCATGCCCGGCAGCTTCGAGGCGGTGTACAACGCCTCCAAAGCTTTTCTCGACTCGTTCTCCTTCGCTCTGCGCGAAGAGCTGCGCGATAGCGGCGTCACCGTCACTTGCCTGATGCCTGGCGCCACCGACACCGAATTCTTCCGCCGCGCCGACATGATGGACACCAAGGTTGGCACCGAGCAGAAGGATGACGCCTACGAGGTCGCCAAGGCCGGCTTCGATGCAATGCTGCGCGGTGAGGCCGACATCGTCACCGGGCTGAAGAACAAGATCCAGGCGACGGTCGCCACCATCACGCCGAACGAGATGCTGGCCAAGCAGCATCGGAAGTTGGCCGAGCCCGGCACGGCGAAATCGTAGCGCGAGAGTGCACCAACTCTCGCGGCACGCCGTAGATACCGCGTCTGCTGTGATGGCGCTGACCTTCTGTGCGTAACGGCGGGTCCGCCGACCGCAGAGGAGGACTGGCCTTGGTGAACATGGCCGCTGCATCATCATCGAAGACCACGGTCTATGCCGCACTTGCCGGCAATGTGCTCGTCGCGATCACCAAGATCGGCGCCGCCATCTGGACGGGAAGCTCGGCGATGACGAGCGAGGCCGTACACTCGGTGGTCGACACCTCCAACGAGATGCTGCTGCTCTATGGCTACCGTCGTGCCAGCCGCCCAGCGGACGAATCCCATCCACTCGGCTACGGCCGCGAGCTGTATTTCTGGAGCTTCATCGTCGCCCTGGTGATCTTTGCGCTCGGTTCGGGCGTCTCGCTCTATCAGGGCCTCGTGCATGTTGCCGCGCCTGAGCGAATTGAGGATCCCATCGTCAGCTTCGTCGTGCTCGGGCTGTCGTTCCTGTTCGAGGGCGCCTCGTGGCTGGTCGCCCTGCGACGTTTCCGTTTCGACGCGGCGCGGTTCGGCTACTATCGGGCCTTTGTCCGCAGCAAGGATCCGCCTGCATTCATGGTGCTGCTCGAGGACAGTGCGGCGCTGGTCGGCATTGTCATTGCGGTCGGGGCAACGGCGGCGGCGGTGTGGCTGGAGCAACCGGTGTGGGACGGCGTCGGCTCGATCCTGATAGGGATTCTGCTGGGGATCACGTCCGTCGGGCTCGCCCGCGAGAGCAAGAGTCTGCTGATCGGTGAGCCGGCGCACCCTGAGCTTGCGCGATCGATCCTCGAGATCGCCCGGCGCTCGCCGGGGGTGCTGCAGGCCAATGGGCTCCTGACGGTCCAACTATCCCCGGACGAGATTGTCGCCGCCCTCAGCGTCGAGTTCACCGACGAGAAGCGCGCCGACGATATCGAGCAATGCGTGATCTCGCTCGAAAGAGAAATCCGCAAGCATCATCCGAGCGTCGCAGCCCTGTTCATCAAGCCGCAGACGAACGCGCGCTTTCACGCCGTTAGGGCGAAACGCAGGGGTGAAAGCTCCGAGCGCCACCAATGACCCGAGAGGCGCTCGCCCCGGTGCGCTCCCTCTGCGGAGCGGACCGTTCAAGCCGTTCGTATCAAATCCCCTGGCCGGCCTTGGCCGAATAAAGCTCTGCAAAGCGCTCCCGCAATAGGTTTTTCTGTACCTTGCCCATGGTGTTGCGCGGAAGCGTCTCGACGAAGATGATGCCCTTGGGCTGCTTGAATTTCGCCAGCCGTCCGGACAGCGCTGCGAGAATGGTGCGTTCGTCCACGGACGAGCCCGGCGACCGGACGACGGCAGCCGTGACGCCCTCGCCGAAATCGACATGCGGCACGCCGACGACGGCACTTTCGGAGACCCCCGGGATGGCGTCGATCTCCGTCTCGATCTCCTTCGGATAGACGTTGAAGCCGCCGGTGATGATGAGATCCTTGCCGCGGCCGACGATGTGCAGATAGCCATTTGCATCGAGCTTGCCGAGGTCGCCGGTGATGAAGAAGCCGTCGCTGCGGAATTCGGCCGCGGTCTTGTCCGGCATGTTCCAGTAGCCATCAAACACGTTCGGCCCCTTCACTTCGATCATGCCGACCTCGTTCGTGGGCAGCGCCGCACCGCTTTCGGGGTCGGCGATCCGAACTTCGACCGCGGGCAGGGGGCGACCCACGGAGCCCGGAATGCGCTGGCCGTCATAGGGATTGGAGGCGATCATGCCGGTTTCGGTCATGCCGTAGCGCTCCAGGATCGCGTGTCCGGTCCTCGCCTGCCAGGCGCGGTGAGTCTCGGCAAGGAGCGGCGCCGAGCCGGCGACGAACAGCCTCATGTTGGCGGTCGTGCGCTCGTTCAGGTTCGGGCTCTCGAGCAGGCGTACATAGAAGGTCGGCACGCCCATCAGCACGGTGCTGCGCGCCATCGTCGCCAGAATGCGCTCGGCGTCGAACTTCTGCATGAAAAGGATGCGCCCGCGCGCGGCGAACGTGACGTTGCAGGCCACGAAGAGCCCGTGAACGTGGTAGATCGGCAGCGCGTGGATCAGCACGTCCTTGCTGGAATAGCGCCACTCTTCAACCAGCGTCAGGGCGTTCGAGGCCAGATTGCCGTGCGTCAGCATGGCGCCCTTCGAGCGGCCGGTCGTGCCGGAGGTGTAGAGAATGGCGGCGAGGTCGTCATTCCCCCTGGCCACGGTGTCGAATGCAATCGGGAAGTCCACCGCGGCATCGGCGAGCGAGCCCTTGCCGTGGTGATCGAGCGTCTCGACCCGGCCGCCTGCCTTGGCAGCAATGGCGCGCAGGTCGGCTTCTTCCTTTGGATCGCACACGATCAATGTCGGCTGCGCGTCGCGGACAAAGTACTCGGTTTCGGCCGGTGTATAGGCGGTGTTCAGCGGCAGATAGACGGCACCGGAGCGGAGCGTTGCGAGATAGAGAGCGATGGCCTCGACGGATTTCTCGACCTTGGCGGCGACACGGTGGTTCGGCCCGATGCCAATCCTGGCGAGGAAGTTCGCAAATCTGCCGCTAAGGGCGGCGAGTTCGGCGTAGCTCAACGTCGCGCCGTCCTCCTTCTCAATGCAGATGGACTGATCGGACTCCGCAGAAGCAAGCAGGCGGTCGTACAGGTTCCAGGTCATGACGAGATCTTCCGTTGAGAGTTGGATTGGGGACTCGGAACGAGGTCGCGCGATGACAATTTCGCGCGAAGGGCCTTCTTCACCTTGTCGGACGCCACCACGGTGCCGGCTTCCGCAAACGCTTCGTGGTTCGCCTCGATGTGCTCGAGCGCGTAAAGATAGTTCACCATCAGCCCGTAGGACTGCTTCATGCCCTTGGGCGAAGCATCCCCCAGGAAATTCAGCCGCTCCAGGCGCGCGCCGTTGCCGAGATGGAAGCGGGCGACCGGATCGACCGGCTTGCCTGACGGCAGCTTCGCCTTCAGGAAGTAGTAGGCCGCAAGCGCGGTGATGGCCTCTTTCGCCTGCGCGATGTTGCCGCCGTCATCGAGCGCGGCCAGCGCGCGTCGCGTCTCCTCATCGATCGCGCCGGAGGCCTCTGTCTTGAGCTCGCGTCGCACCCAGCCGGCAAAGCCAGGAGCGGGCGACAGCGTGACGAAGGTCTTCAGGTTCGGCAGCTCGCGGGCGAGGTCCTGCACCACCTGCTTGATCAGGAAATTGCCGAACGAGACGCCGGCCAGGCCCTTCTGCGTATTCGAGATCGAGTAGAACACGGCAGTTGTCGCCTCGCGCGCGGCAATCGCCTGGCGCGATTTGTCGAGCAATGGGCCGATCGCGCCGGGAATCTCCTTGGTGAGCGCGATCTCGACGAAGATCAGCGGCTCGTCGACCAGCTGCGGATGAAAGAACGCGTAGCAGCGTCGATCCGGCGGCTCGAGTCGGTTGCGCAAGTCCTCCCAGTCCTGGATGGCATGGACGGCCTCATACTTGATGATCTTCTCGAGGATGTTGGCGGACGTCGTCCAATCGATCGGCCGTAGCACGAGGAAGCCCCTGTTGAACCAGGACGAGAACAGATGGACGAAATCGTCGTCGACCGGCTGGAGCTCGGGATGCTCGCGCAGCAGCGAGAGCAGCACCTCCCGCATGCGAACCAGCGACGAAGTCCCGCCGGGCGCCAGATTGAGGCGCCGGATCAACTCCTGCCGGCGTGGCTCGGCGGCGGCATGGAGCGCCTCGAGCTTGCTTCCGTCGCCGCCCTCCTTGCGTTGGTAGGCCGCGATCGCGAGCTCGATCGCGCGACGGTCGGGCCCGAACCGGTCGGCGAGCGAGGCGAGGAATTTCAGCCGCTGCGGCTCGCCGGCCTGCTCGAAAGCCGCAAGCAGCGATTGCGCGATCGCAACGCCGGAGGCTTCGCCGCGCCTGGAGAGCAGCGCTTCACCCAGAAGGGCGAGATCGCGATCCTCGCCTGGCTCACGATCCGGTTTGATGCCCAGAACCGCGCGGCCACGTTGCGTCAAGGTATCGATGAGCCCTTGCAGGAATTCGGGCGCCGTGATGCGTCCGGATCTCGTGTCGTTCAGCATCGTTCATGCCTCCTCGGTTAACGCGACGGGGCGCCCATCACCAGGTTGGGCAGCCAGGTGGAGATCGAGGGCGCCAGGCAAAGCAGGACGACCGCGAACGCCATCAGGAGCACGAAGGGCAGCGTCCCCCAGATCACGTCCCGCAACGGGATGTCCGGCGCGATGTTCCTGATGACGAAGATGTTGAGTCCAACCGGCGGATGAATGAGGCCCATCTCCATCACGATCGTCATCACCACGCCGAACCAGATCAGGTCGAAGCCCGCGTCCTTGAGCGGCGGCAGGATGATCGGCGCAGTCATCAGGATGATCGAAACCGGTGGCAGGAAGAAGCCGAGCACGACCACCAGCACCAGGATCGCTGCCAATAGCACCCAGCGCGACAGCTGCATCGCGACGATCGCCTGCGCCGCCGCCTGACTGATGTGGAGATAGCTCATCACGTAGGAGTAGAGCAGCGACATGCCGATGATCAGCATCAGCATGGTCGATTCCTTCAGCGTCGATTCCAGGATCGGGCCGAGATCCCGCGGGCGCCACACGCCATAGATCGAGGCGATCAGAACCAGCGCCAGGATGCCGCCGAGGCCTGCGGTTTCCGACGGCGTGGCATAGCCGCCATAGAGTGCGATCATGACGCCGCTGAGCAGCACGACGAAGGGGAGCACCCGCGGCAGCGCACCGAACCGCATCGCCATGGTGAAGCGCTCATTCGAAAGGATCGGATGCTGCGCAGGGTCCGCGGCATAAGCGCGCTCTGCCGCGGCGTATTCGGACTTGAATCTCAACACCGCATACGTCGCAAACAGTAGCACCAGGAGAAGGCCCGGGCCGATGCCGGCGAGGAAGAGACGACCGAGCGACTGCTCCGCCGCGACCGCGTACAGGATCATGGTGATCGAGGGCGGCAGCAGGATGCCCAGCGTGCCGCCGGCTGCGATGACGCCCGCAGCAAAGCCGCCGGAGTAGCCGCGCTTGCGCATTTCGGGAATGCCGGCCGAACCGATGGCCGAGCACGTCGCCGGAGATGATCCGGCCATTGCAGCGAACAGCGCGCAGGCGAACACATTGGCGATGCCGAGCCCACCCGGGATCCGGCCCATCCAGACGTGCAACGCGCTGTAGAGGTCTTGTCCCGCCTTCGACTTGCCGATGGCGGCGCCCTTCAGGATGAAGAGCGGGATCGCCAGCAGCGTGATCGAAGCCATCTCCTCGTACACGTTCTGCGTCACCGTATCGAGCGATGCAGCGGGCATGAAGAAATACATGAAGATAACGGCGGCGGCACCGAGCGCCAGCGCGATCGGCATGCCCGAGGCCATGACGGCGAGCGTGGCCCCGCCATACATCAGTCCGACGGCAAACGTGCTCATTTGCTCCTCCATCCGTCGAGGCGCGAGGCGAGCTGAAGCGCGATCTGCACCGTCATCAGCGTCATCCCGAGTGACATCATGCTGTAGGGAATCCACAGCGGCGGGGCCCAGGTCGATCCGGACACCTGTCCGTCGACCCATGCCTCGTGGAATAGCGTCCAGGATTTCCAGGCGAAGAAGCAGCAGAATAGCAGGCTCGCGGTATCGACCACGAGCATGCGGATCGCATTGCCGCGTTTCGACAGATAGCCGGTGAGAGCCTCGATGCCGATGTGGCCGCGTCCGGCTTGCACGAACGCGGTCGACAGGAACGTGGCGCCGACCAGGAGGAACACCGCGGCCTCGTCCTGCCAATAGGTCGCCGCGTTGAAGAAATAGCGCGCGGCCACGCTGTAGCTCAGGATCGTGCTCGCAACGATAAGTGCGACCGAGCAGAGGACGACGATCGTCCTGTTGAGCAGCATCATCGCGCGATTGATCCGTCCCACCGTGGAGCCGGGTCGCGCTGCCGTCATGACGACGGAGTGGCCGAGATCGACGCCGTGCGCGCTCATGATCCGGCCTCCATGGCAAGCTTGATCAGGCGGGCGCAGTTCTCGTTCTTGTTGGCGTAGTCCTTCCAGGCGGTGTCGCGCGCAAGCTCTCGCCACGCCTGAACCGTCTTGTCGTCGAGATCATGCACGGTCGCGCCGGCGGCCTGGTAGACCTTGGCCACGCGGACGTCATCTTCCATCGCCGCGGTGCGGCCGAACGCTTCCAACTCGGCGCCGACCGAGACGATGACGTCGCGCTCCTCGCTCGAAAGCCGATCGAACACCGCCTTCGACATCACGAGCGGCTCGAGCATGAACCAGTAGCTCTTGGCGCGGCCGGTCGTCAGATGCTTGGCGAGCTCTTCCAGGCGGAACGAGGTCAGGCTGGTGGAGGAGGTGAGGGCGGCATCGCAGGCGCCGGTCTGCATTGCCGCATAGAGTTCATTGGAGGGAAGCGACAGCACCGAGGCGCCGGCGGCCTGGAGCACGAGATCCATCTCGCGCGAGCCGCCGCGGATTTTCATGCCCTTGGCGTCCGCGACCTCGACCAGCGGTCGCGCACGGCTGGCGACGCCGCCGGCCTGCCAGATCCAGGTGATGATGACGAGGCCCTTGGCGGCGAGAAACTTGCTGAACTCCTGGCCGATCGGCTTGTTCTTCCAGCCGAGGCCTTCGTCGTAACCGGTGACGAGGCCCGGCATCAGGCCGATGTTCAGTTCGGGCAGATCTCCGCCGGCGTAGGAGATCGGAATGAGGCTCATGTCGAGCGCGCCTTTGCGCATCGCCGAGACCTGCGCGTTGGTCTTCATCAGCGACGAGCCCGGATAGATCTCGGCGGTCATCGCGCCCTTGCTGCGCTCCTGGATCAGGGCCGCGAAACGCCGGCAGAGCCGGTCGCGGAAATCGCCCTCGGTCGCCGAGCCACCCGGAAATTGGTGCGAGATCTTCAGGGTCGTGGCCGCGCGCGCTTCCCCGAACCGGAGCAGCGCCGGGGCTGCGATTCCCAAGGCCAGGGCTTGGCGTCTTGAAATCCTCATTCCATACCTCCCGTTGCCGAATTGCATTTTTTATTCATAATATTGCATACAATTCGCATATGAACTGCATGCTGTTCGTTTTGTCAAGTATATGGTATGGAACTGTGGGATCAGGTGTATGCAATGAGCCAGGCCTTCAGACTTAAGCAGTCGATCGAAGACGCTGTGATTGCAGGAGAATTCCTGCCGGGTGATCGCCTGGACGAGGCCTCGCTGGCGGAGCGATTCGGGGTGTCGCGCACCCCCATCCGCGAGGCGCTGCTGCAGCTCGGCGCCGAGGGCTTCATCGATGTCCGGCCGCGCCGCGGCGCGATCGTCAGCGTCCCGTCACCGACCAGGCTGTTCGAGATGTTCGAAACGATGGCGGAGATCGAAAGTGCTTGCGGACGCCTGGCGGCGCGTCGGCTGACCCCGGAGAACGATGCGGCAATGGAGACTGCTCATCGCGCCTGCGAGATAGCCGCGCGCGAAGGCGACAGCGAGCAGTACTACGCCGACAACCGCAATTTTCACGAAGCGATCTACCGCGCGAGCCGCAACAGTTTTCTCGCTGATCAAGCCTTTGCTCTGCACAAGCGGCTGAGCGCCTATCGCCGTATCCAGCTACGTGCGCGCAACCGCCTGCTGCAATCGCTCCAGGAGCACGCGGGGATTCTCGAAGCGATCCGCGCCGGCGATGAGCAACTCGCGGCAACGCGACTTCACGACCATGTTCTGGTCCAGGGTGAGCGGTTCTCGGACATGGTGCTTGGCCTTGCCGCGGATCGACGATCCGACGCGACCGGAAGCAAGAGCGGAACGTCGAGGTAGAGGCTGCGTCAGCGCCAGCTAGAGCATGATCCTGTGCAGCGGTTTTCGCCGTAGCCATTCGTCACTCAGGGTGTCCGCGCCGTGCTGCCGGTCGTGCCGCCAGCGAAGAATGCCAGGAGATGTTGAGAGACATGGGTCGGATTCTCATCCGGCAACCAATGCCCGGTGCGTGGTGCAACATCTCCGCGCACATTCGTGGCGAGCTCCTTCGCCATGTCCGTTTCAGCCCAGCCGTTGCTCTTCTCGCCGGCCAAGGCGAGGACGGGCATCGGGAGCTTCTTCTGCATGAATTGCTTGAAGCGCCGTTCATCCTCGGGAAAAGCCCGATAGAGCTCAAACCCCGCGCGAAGGCCTCCGGGAGCCGCATAGGCACGCGCATAGACCGCGATGTCTTCGTCCGCAACAGGCGCTGCGAGCCTCTTCTTGTAGAAATCCGAGATGTAGGCTTGCTCGTGACCGCTCACGAGGAGCTCAGCGATATCGCGCTGCTGATGCAGGCCGAAATGCCAGAGCTCGGGATCCGGCTTGTGCTTGGCTTCATCCCAGATCCGCGTGGCCGGCACGGGAACGTCTAGCATCGCGAGCTTGACGACCTCATCCGGCCATTGCGCGGCATAGGCATAGGCGACCATCACGCCGATGTCGCGTCCGACGAGGTTGACATGGCTCCCGCCCAGTTCGCGGACCAGTGCGCGAATGTCGGCAGCCATCGTCGCCTTGTCGTAGCCGCCCTGCGGCTTCTCCGACTCGCCAGCGCCGCGATAGTCCACCGCAACGACACGGTACCCCGCGCCCGCGAGCGCAGGCATGACATTCCGCCACGTGTACCAGGTCTGCGGCCAGCCGTGCAGCAGAACGATCAGGTCGCCATTGGCCGGACCGCCGATGACATAGTGCAGTCGAACTCCATTGGCTTCGGCAAAGCCGTGCGTGAAGATTCGTTCGAAGTTGACCGGCAGGCCAGTGCGCGAGGCAAGAGGGGATGGAGTCTCCTGTGCCAGTGCGCCGGTGACCATCAGAATGAATCTTGCTCCCAGCACAGGCAGGAATCTGAGCAAGCGTCTCATTGAGCGGGTCCATCTTGTTGAGAGACGAGGATATCCCTGAGCACCGCGACTTGTTGTTATTGCGGAGGGCCCCAACCCAATCTGCCCCCAACTGAGCTCGGCTTCGATGGTTCCGAGGAAACTGCTTCGCCGGAACTCTCCGCTTCAGATCCTTATCAGCGAATGTCGGCGGCACGCCGCTCGCCAGTCGCTCTTCGCATGTAGGCGTGCGGACTGGATCCCATTTCCGTCCGGAATGCGTAGACGAACGCGGATGCGGATCCGTAGCCCAGTTGCAGCGCGGTCTCCGTGACTCCCGTGCCGCTGCTCAACAGCTCGATGGCGCGCAGCAGCCGCACCCGTCGCCGCCATGATCGCAGGCTCGAACCCATTTCCGCTTCGAACTGGCGCGTCAGCGTGCGCGACGACATGCCGAGCGCCTTGGCCCAATCATCCGAAGTTCGGGAATCGGCCGGATCGACGTAGAGCGCTTCGCAAAGGCGCAGCAGGCGTTCGCCGCGCGGCCACGGCAATCCCGCCGTCAGCGCGCGGGCCCTGCCGAGCTGATCGAGAATGAGTGTCGCGACACGATCGGGGTAGCCGTCGGTATCCTGGCTTCCTTCGATGGCTGCGGCCTCCACGATCAACTCCTTCAGCAGGGGAGATACGGCGAGCACTGTCGGAGCCGATGGCAGATTGCTCCCGGCGTCGACGGCAATCCACAGGCTGCGAAACTCGGCGCCGAGAAGGGAGCCCACCCGATGGCGAACGCCGCGCGGCAGCCAGACGGCCTGTTCGGGCGAGATGACGAAGGAACGATTCTCCGCGGTCACCATGAGCACGCCGTCGATGGCGTAGACCACTTGGTGCCAGTCGTGCGCGTGCTCCGGAAATTCGTGCCGCGCCGGGATCGACTGGGCGCGCATGGTGATGGGGCGCGGCGGCAAGGCATCCGGCGGAGCCGATAGTGGGGTCCAGGTCATGTCGTTTCCGATTGGCCGATATTCTATATAAATTGGCAAAACGTCGAAAGACAGCCGCTTTTCGCTCTGCTAGCGCTCCGGTTCAAGGCCGGCCACACCGCGGACTTCGTTGGCCGGACCCGTCTCGTCCCTCATATCAGGAGCAGAGCATGGCCGAGTGCGACAGCCGAGGCCTGCCGATTTCGACAGAATCACCGCAAGCGGCCGGTCAATATCGGATCGGCATCGATCTGCTTCTGTCGGCGTGGCCGGGCGCGGATGACACGCTGCGGCAGGCCGCGGAGCTCGATCCACATTTCGCGCTGGCGCACGCCGCCCTCGCACGTCTGCACGCGATCACGGCCGAGCCCGCGGAAGCGCGCGCAAGGATCGCGACTGCACAGGAAATCGTCGCGCGAAACGGCTCGCCGCGTGAGATCAGCCATGTGGCGGTCCTCGCGCTCGCGGTGACCGGCCAGTCCGCCAAGGCGTTGGAGAGCGCGCTCGCGCATCTGGACGCGTGGCCGCGCGACGTCCTGATCCTCTCTCTGCCGCTCGGCGCGTTCGGCCTGTTCGCGTTCTCGGGGATGATCGGTCACGACCAGGCGCGCGTGGATCTCTGCGAACGCGTGGCGGGTCGCTACGACGCGGACGACTGGTGGTTCCTGACCTATCGCGGCTGGTCACACGCCGAGAACGGATCGGTCTCGAGAGGTCGCGACCTCGCGCAACGTGGTCTCGAACGGCGCCGTGCCAACGCGAACGCCGCGCATGCGGTCGCGCATGCGATGTTCGAGCAGGGCGCCAAGGACGAAGCCGAAACGCTGCTCGACGGCTGGTTGCCTGAGTATGATCGGGCAGGGATGCTTCACGGTCATCTGGCCTGGCACGCGGCGCTCTCGGCGCTGGAGCGCGACGATCCACAACACGCCCTGGCGATCTATTCCAAATACGTTCGGCCTTCGGCCTCGCTCGGTCTGCCGATCAATGTCTTGAGCGACACCGTCTCCTTGTTGTGGAGACTTCAGGCGTATGGCCACGAGGTGCCGTCCGGCATGTGGGAGGAGGTCGAGAGCTACGCCGGATCCCGCTATCCGACTCCCGGTCTCGCATTCGTCGAACTGCACACGGCCTTGTTGGACGCCGCGACCGGAAAACACGCCGCTGCCGTCGACCGCATCAAGGCGAATGCGCAACGTGTCGCGGACGGCGTGCTGCCGGCTGGTCCCGTCGTGCCGGCCATCGGCCGGGCCGCGCTCGCGTTCGCGAACACCGACTACGCCGAATGCATGCGGATTCTCGAGCCGGTGGCCGCAGACGTCGCGCGGGTCGGCGGCAGCGGCGCCCAGAGGGAAATCATCGAAGACATGTTGTTGCTCGCTTTCATGCGAAGCGGCGATTCCGCCAAGGCACGCGATCTGCTCGATCGCCGCCTTCACCGCCGTCCGTCGCAGCGCGATGCGCGCTGGCGCGGCCAAATCGAGGTCTGAATGTCAGAAGTTGCCGTGCAAGGGCGGGTGGGGGCTCCGCCCGCGTTCCGTTTTGAGCGCAGCAATGTCGCAAGGCTCGCCGTCGCGCAGGCACTGGCCGGCGCGAATTCGACGATCGTCTACGCCACCGGCGCAGTGATCGGTGACATGCTGGCGCCCACCAAGGCGCTGGCAACTCTTCCGATCTCGATCTTCGTGGTCGGGATGGCCGCCTGCACCTTGCCCGCCGGAGCGGTCGCGCAACGTTACGGGCGACGCGCGACCTTCATGATCGGCACCGGCTGCGGTGTCCTCTCCGGCCTGATCGCATCGCTCGCGGTTCTACACGCCTCGTTCGGCCTGTTCTGTGCGGCGACGTTTCTCGGCGGTGTCTACGCCGCGGTGGTGCTGTCCTTTCGCTTCGCGGCCGCCGATTGCGCGGCGCCGGAGCGGCGGCCGCGCGCGCTGTCGGCGGTGATGGCAGGCGGTGTCTTTGCCGGCGTGATCGGGCCGCAACTCGTCACGTATACGATGGGTCTGTGGCCGCCCCATCTCTTCGCGGCCACCTATCTGGCACAAGGCGCGGTCGCTGCGATCTCCTTATCGGTTCTCGCCGGGGTCCGTCTGCCGATGTCGATCGCGGCCGACAGGGGCAGAGGCCGTCCTCTTTCCGTGATCGCGCGCCAGCCGCGTTTCATTGCGGCGGTGGTCTGCGGAGTCGTCTCTTATCTGCTGATGAACTTCCTGATGACGGCGGCGCCGCTCGCGATGAAGTTCTGCAATCTGCCGCAGGAGGCTGCCAATCTTGGTCTGCAATGGCATGTGATCGCCATGTATGGACCGAGCTTCTGGACCGGCAGGTTGATCACCCGGTTCGGCGCATCGAGAGTGGTGGCGACCGGGCTGCTGCTCACAGCCGCCTCTTCGGCCATCGGTCTGTTCGGTATTCAGGTCGGGCACTTCTGGGCGACGCTGATCCTGCTCGGCGTCGGCTGGAATTTTGGCTTCGTCGGAGCTTCCGCGATGGTCCTGGAGTGTCATCGCGCGGAGGAGAAGGCGCGCGTGCAGTCGCTGAACGACTTCATCGTGTTCGGCACGATGACCTTCGGCTCGTTCCTGTCGGGTGGGCTGCTCTCCGCCTACGGTTGGAATACGGTCTTGTGGGTCTCGTTTCCGCCTCTGTTCCTGGCCGTCGCCGCGCTGGCGCTGGCATCACCACGAGCGCGCCGCGGCGATGCGGCGTCGTGATATGCTGGAGCGCGCCGCGGAGGCCGTCGCACGGATGCGGTCCGGCCAGGCTAATTTCAGAATGGTGTTGACCATGAGGGAGAAGAGCCATGCGCATCAATGACAACCTGACAGTTCCGGTGATCGTTCAGGCCGGGCAGCTGCCGTGGATTCAAAGCCCGGCGGCCGGTGTCGACCGGCGCATGCTGTTCCGCATCGGCGACGAGGTCGCGCGCGCCACCTCGATCGTGCGATACGCGCCGCACAGCGCGTTTCCGCGCCATACGCATGGCGGCGGCGAAGAGATCGTCGTTCTCGATGGCGTCTTTCAGGACGAGCATGGCGATTACCCCGCGGGCAGCTACTTCCGCAATCCGCCCGGGACCTCGCACGTTCCCGCATCGGAGGCTGGCTGCACGATCTTCGTGCGCCTTTGGCAGTTCCGGGATGGCGATCGCGACCAGATCGTACGACGGCCCGCGGAAGGTCGTCAGCGCGAGCCGCGATCGGGGGCGGCGAGCGCGCTCGAACTGTTCGACGATGGATTTGAGAACGTGCATTTCGAGAGCTGGATGCCTGGCAGTTCCGTCACGGTCGAGAACGCACGCGGGCTCGAAATGCTCGTTCTCGCCGGGAGCCTGTCGATTGGTGATCAGACGCTGCTCCCGCAAGGCTGGGTCCGCTTGCCCGCCGGACAGCCTCTGCGCGCCGTCTGCGGTGCGGACGGCGCGAACGTCTGGCTGAAGGACGCTCGCTTGCTGCATCCGGACGTCTGCCAAATACCGTGAAATGCGGGGCGACCCGCACGTCGTTGAGGCGCATCGACAGACGCCGGGCCTCGATGACGACGCGGGATTGATTTTGCAAGACGATCGGTCTAATAAATCGCCATGAGAGCGATTTTGCCGTCAGCCGAACCGCGTCGCCGTGGCCGTCCGCCCAAGGACCAGACACGGCCAGACGCGCCGCGCGCACGGCTGCTGCGCACCGGCGTTGCGATCCTGACCGAGAAGGGCTTCAGTGCCGTGGGCGTCGAGGAGATCCTGGACGCCGCGGAGGTGCCAAAAGGTTCATTTTACCATTACTTCGACAGCAAGGAGGCCTTCGGTCTCGCACTGATCGACGCCTATGCCAACTATTTCGCGCGGAAGCTGGACCGATGGTTCGACGACACCGAGCGTGCTCCGCTCGACCGTCTGCGTGATTTCATCGCGGATGCTCGCTCGGGCATGGCGAGACATCGCTACCGGCGCGGCTGCCTCGTCGGCAATCTCGGACAGGAGATGGGTGTTCTGCCCGAGCCGTTCCGGAAGCGCCTCGCTGCTGTGTTCCGGGATTGGGAAGCGCGGACGTCCCGTTGCCTGCGGTCGGCGCAAGAGGCGGGCGAGATGTCCAGCGAGCTCGACTGCGAGGATCTCGCGCAGTTCTTCTGGATGGGCTGGGAGGGCGCGGTGTTGCGCGCCAAGCTCGAACGGCGCCCGGATGCGCTCGACGTCTTCGCCGAACGCTTTCTTGCGATGATCCGGGCGAAAGGTGAGGGGCGATGATTGTCATGCCAATCTTCAACGAGGAGCCAAGCTCATGACCGAAACACGCGCCGTCAGTCGCTTCCCTGTTCCCGATCTCGCCGATATGCCGGACGATATCCGTAGCCGCATCCTGGCCGTGCAGGAGAAGTCCGGCTTCATTCCGAATGTCTTTCTCGTGCTCGCGCACCGGCCGGAGGAGTTTCGCGCATTCTTTGCCTATCACGACGCGCTGATGGACAAGCCCGGCAATCTGACCAAGGCCGAGCGCGAGATGATCGTCGTTGCGACCAGCAACCTCAATCAGTGCCAGTATTGCGTAGTGGCGCATGGCGCGATCTTGCGGATTCGCGCCAAGGACCCGCTGATTGCCGATCAGGTCGCCGTCAACTACCGCAAGGCCGACATCACCGATCGTCAGAAGGCGATGCTGGATTTCGCCGTTCGGGTCTCGACCGAGGCGCACAAGACGTCTGAAAGCGACTTCGCCACGCTGACGGCGCACGGATTCACCGAAGAGGACATCTGGGACATCGCGGCGATCTCGGCCTTTTTCGGCCTGTCGAACCGGCTCGCGAACGTGACGAGCATGCGTCCGAATGCCGAATTCTATACCATGGGCCGCTGAGAGAAGGAGCGATGCCATGGAGCTGTCATCCCGGCAATTGGCTTTGAAGGAAAGAGCCGCCGCCTTCTCGAATGGGCTGCTGCGCAAGCGCGGCGCCGAGATCGATCAATCGCGCGAATATCCCTTCGACGTTGTCGAGGCGCTGAAAGCCGAGCGCTTCATGGGCATGACCATCCCAAAGGAATATGGCGGGCAGGGCCAGAGCTTCCTCGACACGGTGCTGGTGATCGAGGAGATGGCGCGCGCGTGCACGGTCTCGGCGCGTATCGTCGTCGAGGCCAATATGGGCGCGATCTCCACCGTCATGGCCTACGGCACCGATGCACAGCGCAGGCGCGCTGCCGATCTCGTCCTGGCGGGCGATAAGCCGGCCATCTGCATTACCGAGCCCGAGGCGGGTAGCGACGCGAGCGGCATGAAGACCCGGGCCGACGAGCGCGGCAATCGCTACGTGCTCAACGGCAGCAAGCATTGGATCACCGGCGCCGGCGTGTCGCGCCTGCACCTGATCTTCGCGCGGGTCTTCGATGAGAGCGGTGAGGAGCTCGGCGTCGGCGGCTTCCTGGCCGTGCGCGGCGAGGCCGAAGGGCTGCGTATCGGCAAGCGCGAAACGACGATGGGACTGTGCGGCATGCCCGAGGGCGAGCTCGTGTTCGAGGATCTGGAGATCACGCCGGACATGGTGCTGCTGCCTCCGTCGGGCTTCAAGCGCGGCTTTGCCGACCTCATCAATGCCTACAACAGTCAGCGTGTCGGCGCAGGCACTGTCGCGATGGGAATCGCTGCGGGTGCGCTGGAGCACGCCATCGAATGGGTCAAGACGCGCGAGCAGTTCGGGCGCCCGATCGGCGAATTCCAGGGGCTGCAATGGATGCTCGCCGACATGCAGACGCAGCTCACCGCATCGCGCTTGATGCTGCATGCGGCCGCCGCGTCGCGAGGCCCGGGCGGCAGCGCATTTCCCGAGCCGACCCTCGCGGCGCAGGCGAAGATCTTCGCGTCCGAGGCGGCGATCAAGATCGTCAACGATGCACTTCAGATGTTTGGGGCCCGCGGCTATTCGCGCGACTTCCCGCTCGAGCGCATGGCGCGCGACGTCCGCATGTTCACGATCGGCGGCGGCACGGCGCAGGTGCTGCGCACGCTCGTCGCGAGCAAGGTTCTGGGCTGGAAGCTGCCGCAGACCCGTCATTGAGCGGGGGTCATCCAGACTGCTTCAGCCAGTTCTGGGCTCGGCTCGCGGTCGGCTTGCGGCTGCGATCACTAGCTCGCGTCATCATGGCCGCTTCAGCGGCCCTGACGCGCCGACGCAGCTCTAACAGTTCGCAATATGCGGCACGAAGCGGATCGTCAGAATCGAGCGTCGGCGATTGCTTTGAAGAATTCGTCGTGCCGTAGGATGAGTATCTGATCATCTTGAACACGCTGCGGTTGATATGCGCAGAGCGTATCAGGGCATTCCCTTCGCGCAATGAAAGTCGCTCGTTAACATTGATGTCGGCGCAAAAAGTTAAGACCGGTACAAGGATGCCGTGGCGCCACTAGTGTCGCGCAGCGATGGCGGTCATCTCGAGCTTGACGCCCGGACCGAGATCGGCGACGCCGATTGCGGCGCGCGCCGGCAGATGAGCTTCTGCAAAGTGCGCCTTCCAGGCGGCGTTGAACGCGGCCTTCTCCTTGAGATCCGTCATGTAGATGGTCACCTGTAAGACGTTGGCCAAATCGGATCCGAGGGTCTTCAGCAGCTGCGCCAGCTGCCGGAGGACATCGTTGGCCTGGCCCGACATGTCGAGGCTCGTGTCTTCAGGGACAACTCCGCCGATGTAAAGCACGCCATTATGCTCGACCACTTCGTGGAGCAGACCTTCGTAAGGCAAGATGCGCTTGATCATGATGAGACCGATGTTGCTGGTGAGGAAGGGGAGGCGTATCGCACATCTGCACCACCAATACGAGGCCCTGTGGCGTACCGAGCGGCACCGTCGACATCGGCGTGAGTCTTGACCTCGCTATTCGGCGGCGTCGGGTGCAACAGAGTGCACGGAAGCCCCAGCGTAGACGTCAGCTCTGATCTCGATGACATCACAGTGTGGATCAGTATACTGCCACCACGTACTGGAACAAGGATCAGGCGATGGACGATACGATTGGCTTTCCCGACCCCGGCCTCGACCTGTCCGACGGCTTCAAGCCGCACACGTCGCATTGGGGCGTGTTCTCGGCGCGCCAAGGCGCGGCCGGACTCGAGGTCAGGGCCTATGCGGGGGATCCCGATCCGAACGGCATCATCGACAATTTCCCCGGCGCGCTGCGCCACCAGGCGCGCATCGCCCAGCCGGCGATCCGCCGCGGCTGGCTCGAGCGCGGTCCCGGCCCGGACGATCGCCGCGGCCGCGACGAATTCGTCTCCGTGAGCTGGGAGAAGGCGCTCGATCTGCTCGGGGACGAACTGGCGCGCATCCGCGACACGCGCGGCCCCGGCGCTGTGTTCGGCGGTTCCTATGGCTGGTCGAGCGCGGGCCGCTTTCATCACGCCCAGAGCCAGGTGCATCGCTTCCTCAACATCGCGATGGGCGGCTATGTGCGTTCGGTCAACACCTACTCCTCCGGCGCGTCCTCGGTGTTGCTGCCCCAGATCCTCTGCGGATACGAGGACATCACCAAGCGCAACGTCACCTGGGAGCAGATCGCGGCGGATACCGAGATCGTGCTGGCGTTCGGCGGCATGGCGCTGAAGAACTCCATGGTCGCCGGCGGCTCGATCAGCAAGCATGTCGAGCGCGGCGCCATGGCGGCGGCGCGCCGGCGCGGCTGCGAGTTCGTCCTGGTCAGCCCGCTGCGCGACGATCTGCCGGTCGAAGCTGGTGCCGAATGGATGAGCTGCGTGCCCGGCACCGACACTGCGCTGATGCTCGGCATCGTCCACACGCTGGTGAGCGAAGGTCTGCACGACCAGGCCTTCCTCGATCGCTACACGGAAGGCTGGCCCGTCTTCCTGCGCTATCTCACCGGCAAGAGCGATGGGCAAGCAAAGCATGCCGGATGGGCCGCCGCGATCTCAGGCGTCGACGCGGACACCATCCGCGCGCTGGCGCGCCGGCTCGCCGGGAAAAGGGCGCTGATCACCGTCTCGCATTCGCTCCAGCGCGCCGAGCATGGTGAGCAGCCGGTGTGGATGGGCCTGGTATTGGCGGCAGCGCTCGGCCAGGTCGGTCTTTCCGGTGGAGGCTATGCTTATTCGCTGGGTGCGATCGGCTATTACGGCCGCCGCGTCAACGACGTGCCGGGCCCGACGCTGGGGCAGGGCCGCAACGGCGTTGCCGATTTCATTCCGGTGGCGCGCATCGCCGACATGCTGCTCAACCCTGGAAGCACCTATCGCTACAATGGCGAGACGCGCACCTATCCGGACATTTGCCTCGTCTACTGGGCCGGCGGCAATCCCTTCCATCATCACCAGGACATCAACCGCCTGCGCAAGGCGTTCGCGAAAGTCGACACCCTGGTCGTGCATGAGCTCGGCTGGACCGCGACGGCCCGGCACGCCGACATCGTGCTGCCCGCAACGATGACGCTGGAGCGCGAGGACATCGGCTATTCCAGCAACGACCCCTTGATGGTCGCGATGCACCGGATCGCCGAGCCGTTTGGGCTCGCGCGCGACGACTATGATATCTTCGCCGATCTCGCCGAACGTCTCGGCGCGCGCGAACCCTTCACGGAAGGCCGCACCTCTCGGGAGTGGCTCGAACATCTGTATGAGCCCACCCGCGCCTCGCTCGCCAAGCGTGGCGTGGAGGCGCCCAGCTTCGACGAATTCTGGCAGCGTGGCAGCCTGGTCGTGCCGCAGCAGCCCGATGACGGCGGCCGGCTGCGCCGCTTCCGTGAGGATCCCGCAGGTCACGCCCTGCCGACGCCGAGCGGCCGCATCGAGATCTTCTCGGCGAAGATCGCGGGCCATGGCGATGCGGATTGTCCGGGCCATCCGGTCTGGCTCGACAAGTCCGATATGCCGAGGCCTGGAGCACCGTGCTTCCTCGTCGCCAACCAGCCGGTGACGCGCCTGCACAGTCAGCTCGATTTCGGTAGCCATTCGCTTGCCGCAAAACATCGAGGCCGCGAGGTCGCGCGCATGAACCCGCGCGATGCGGCCGCACGCAGCATCAAGGATGGCGACATCATCCGCCTGTTCAACGACCGCGGCGCCTGCCTTGCCGCCGTCCACGTCACCGATGGCATCGCGCCCGGCGTCGTGCAGCTTCCGACCGGAGCCTGGTATGACCCGATGGATCCCGAGGACGACGCACCGCTCTGCGTTCACGGCAACCCGAACGTGCTCACCCGCGACGTCGGCACCTCATCCCTAGCGCAGGGCTGCACGGGGCAGTTGACGACGGTCGAGGTGGAGAAGTTCACGGGCAATCTGCCCCCGATCCGGGCGTTCGATCCGGTGTAGGGCTTTTATCGTAGCCCGGATGGAGCGTAGCGCAATCCGGGACCGCTCTCTTCATCGGCACCTTCCCGGATTACGCTTTCGCTCCATCCGGGCTACGGCATCTCGCAATGATGAAGTAGAGACCGCGTGCGCGTCGCTACGCGGCCACGCTGGCGATCCAGTCCCTCTCCCGAGCAGCACGCCGCTGCGGAGGCGCTTCTGCCTCGGCTCGCTCATCCTTGCTGGCGAGGCGCCAGCGTGCCGGAGACTGGCCGCTGATGCGCTTGAAGACGGTGGAAAAATGCGCCTGCGTGCTGAAGCCGACGGCAAGCGCGATCTCCGCCAAGGGCCGCTCGGTGGTCGTGAGCAGCGCCTTCGCACGTTCGATCCGGTGATTGAGAAGATATTCGCGGGGGCGGTAACCGGTCGCGGCGCGGAATTGGGCCGCAAAGTGCATTCTGGACAAGCCGGCGACATGGGCGAGCTCGGCCAGGCTGATGCAGCGGTCGAAATGATCGGCGATGTATTGTTCGACCCGCCGCAGCCGCCATTTCGGCAAGGCATTGACCCTGACGCGCGGCGGCTCCAACCGGGCGAGATGCATCGCAAGAGTCTGGCCGAGGCAGCGCATGAACTGGTGGTCCGCGGCGTGACCACGTTCGATCAGCGCCTTGGCAAGCTCCGCAGCGAGCGGGTCGCGTAACAGGACGAGGTCATTCAGTCCTTGGGTCGCGGGGAATTGCGCCGGAAAATGATCCGTGGAGATATGAAAGTGCAGGAAAGCGCATGGCGACTGGAATTGCGCGCGGAGAGGCTTCGACGGTGCTGTGACATAGAGCGTGCCTGCGGGCATGGTGCCGTCGAAAACGATCTGACGGTCCCGGCTCAGTCTTGCGCGCGTGGTCTTCAGGGCAATGCCGACGAAATAGCGATCCTCGGGGGTCGTCGCTTCGTGCGACGAAGCGCCACGGGAGTCTTCCCATCGCGAGATCGTGATGTCCTCGCTGGACGTCTCCGCGCCGCGGTCGATCTGACGCCATCGGCTTTCCCGGGCGAATGCCTGTGTCGTCTGCGGAGCCTCGCGCTTCCGGTTGACGGCTCGAAGATCGGCCCAGGCGTGTGCCTGCATGTCGGTGAACATCGTTCGTTCTCTCTCGTCTCATCGGCGGCTTGCGATGCGCAAGTTCGCTATGGTCCGAGAGTACGCGCGTGCGCGCCAGGACGCCCGTTAGTGGTGATTAGGAGTTGTTAGTTGTTGTGTGAGTGCGAGCGCTGTGACAGCTCGCCGCAGGAGGCTCTATGAACGTCCCAATTCGTCGCATCGGTTGACGTCGTCGGCGCAGGTTCGAGCACATGACGTCGTTTGCGCGCGCATGCGCCGCTACTCGAAGACGGCGTCGAAGATCTCGACGTCCATCAGCACAGGCTTGGCGATCACGGTTCCGTCGGACTGCAGCGTCTGCGCCCGTCGAAGCGTCGGCACCACGATGCCGCCGAAACTGTCATGGGCCCAGGAGGAATGTGCGACCTTCATCCCGAAGAGATCGTGATCCGTCCGCCGTTGCAGAGCGCTCTCGTCGAAATAGAAGATCTGCTCGGAAGCGAGCGTGACCAGGCGCGGGGGGAATTGCGCCCGCAGCCGCCGCCAGGTCTGGGTGCTCTCGCGCCACGGCGTCAGCTCTTCCACCACGACATCGGGGTCGGCGAGCAGGAATGGAGTCGTCAGATAATTCCAGATCGCGACGCCGCAGAAGAAGACGAGGTGCAGTTCGTCCGCGAGCGCAGGAGAGCCAGCCTCGGCAGACGCGAAGCTCGGGTTGCGCCAGGTCCGCAGGACCTCACCATCCAGGCTCTCGATCGTGATCGCGTCCGGTTGAAACGACCCGGAATGTTCGCCTCCCGTGATGCCGGTGAAGCGGATCGATTGGGTCCGGGTCGAGCCTTCTGCGGTCACGTCCTTGAATTCCCGGGCGTGTCCAGCGCTGGAGAACAGCGTCCCGCCGACGGAGAGGTGGAGCGTGAACCCCTTCAAGCTGTTCCAACGGGCCATACCGCCGTTGGCATCGATTACGTCGTCAAGAAGCGCCATGTCCCGCCATATCCACCATGAAGTGCCTCCACCATGGCGGGGCGTGTGCGGCTTGGCGTGTTAGAAGTTGTTAGGACTTGCGAGCGCGCGGGATGGCGGTATCTCGTTGAAGATGCTCTCAATTCAGGGCGGCAAGGAGGCCTCTTGCGGCAACCAGATCGCGGGTCTGGAGGCCCTCCTGATACTGCGCGACGAGTGGGGTGAGCAGGTCGCGCGCGTCCGCGGCCTTGCCGGTGCGCTCCCAGATGCGGCCGAGGCTGATCGCGCCGCGGAGTTCCCAGCCGACCGCGCATTGGCGCCGCGACAGATCGAGCGATCTGCGCAAGACGCTCTCGGCCTCCACAACGTTGCCAGACCGTACGAGGATGTCGCCCTTGACCCTGAGCATCTCCGGCATGTCGAAGGACTCGCCATGATCAGGAATCTGCGCGATGGCCTCATCGATGGTCCGCAGGGCCTCGTCGGGCTGGTTCTGGGCCAGCAGCCCCTCCGCGAGCGCGGTCGCAAACACCGTCGTCATGATCCGGTGCCGCGTGGCGTACAGCGTGGCCTGGCTGCGCCGAAGATGCTCCATGCCGGCGGCGACGTCGCCGCGGCGCAGCAGCAGCTCGCCTTTCTGGCCGATGCCGACCGCATGATAGGGGCCGAGGAAGTGACGCGCGGAATGTTCGATCAGCCGCTCGATCAGGATTTCGGCATTGGCCCAATCCCCGATCCAGAGGAACACGTAGATCGTCCAGATCAAGGAAATACCGAGGGTCAGCGGCTGCTCCAGCAGCTCGGCCTCGCGAACGGTGTACCTGGCCGCCTCAATTGCACGATCGGGCCGGCCGGTGAGCCAAAGCCCGCGCGCCAGTGCCACCAGCGCCACGATGCGGTCGTCATAACCGAGATGCCCGATGTTCAGCCGCTGCGAGCCGGGATTATGCATCATCGCGCTCTGACAAAACTGCACGGCCTTGTCCTGATTGCCGATCAGATGATGCGCAACGCCCAGCATCCATTCCACGTTCAGCGCGGCGGCGGGATCGTTCAGCCTGCGCGCAACGCTTTCGCCCTGTTCGCCCGTGCCGAGCGCGCCGTGAAAATCTCCAACCCTGGTGAGATAGATGTGCAATCCGCGCAGCAGCCAGAGCTGCCAGTGCAAATCCTCCAGCTCCCCTGCAAGCTGGAGACTGCGCGTGAACGCCGCCCGGACCGCTTCCGTATTGCCCTGCGTGAACATCACGGAGACGCCGAGCGCGGCCTGCAACGTCATCTCCTGGCGGCTGTCGATCGAATCCGTGAGCGAGGCCAGCGCCTGCCGGGTCCAACGGTAGCATTCCGTCAGCAATGTCAGCTCGAGGAAGAACTGGGCTGCCGAGGCCGCCAGATCCACGCCGATTGTCCGGTCGCCGCCATCCGAAAAGCTCCAGGTCAGCGCGGCCCTGACATTGGGCAGGTAGTCGGCATAAGGAAGGAAGCCGCCGGCGCTCTGCATGCCCGCTGATTTGACAGCAATGTCGCGCAGGACATCGCGGAAATATTCGGCATGGGCGCGCGCAGCGCGGGCCGCTTCTCCGTTCTCGACCAGCTTGTCCGCGACGAAGGCGCGTGTCGTGTCGAGCAGGCGATAGCGCAGCCGCCGCTCCGCGGGCGACGTTGCAATCAGCGATTTGGAGAGCAGGTTCGAGATCGTCTCGACAGCTTCGGACTCGCTGATGCCCTGGCTGGACGCGACAGCAATTGCGGCTTCCAGCGTGAACGGGCCGACGAACATCGACAATCCGCGCAGCGTCGCGCTTTCGGCCGGCGGCAGCAGATCGTAACTCCAGGCGAGTGCCGCGCTCAGGGTCTGGTGTCGCGGAATCGCAGTGCGTCGTCCCCGCCACAACAGCGAGAAACGGCTGTCCAGCAGCGAGGCGGTCCCGGCAATGCCATAGGCGTTCACACGTCCGGCGGCGAGCTCGATCGCAAGCGCAATGCCGTCGAGACGCCGGCAGATCTCGGCGACGAGCGGGGCATCCTCCTCGCTGAGCTCGAACTCGCTCAGGCTCTCGGCAATGCGTTCCACGAAGAGTTGGCTTGCGGGATAGGCAAGGATGTCAGCGATGCTGAGGCCGTCGCGCTGCGGCGGGCAATCCAGTGGAAACAGCCGGTGGACGCGCTCGCCTTCGGTGCGAAAGGATTCGCGGCTGGTGGCGAGAATGTGCAGCTCTGGCGCCTCCTGGACGATGCGTTCGGCCAGAGGAGCGAGCTCATCGAGGAGATGCTCGCAACTGTCGAACACCAGCAGCATCCGCTGGCTGCGCAGGAACGTCAGCAGGCCCGGCATGGGATCGTCGGAGTTGACGGTCAGGCCGAGTGCGGCCGCGATCGTTCCGGGCACGAGGCGGGCATCCGTCAGCGCACCGAAATCGACGAAGCTCACCCGACCGTCGAAGGCCCCGAGCTCGCGGTGCGCGACGGCGAGCGCAACCGAGGTCTTGCCGATCCCGCCGGGGCCGACGATGGTGACGAAGCGGTGCTGAGCCAGCTCTGCGGAGATCTTCTCGACCGCATCGTCGCGCCCGATCATCCTCGCAAGCGGCGAGGGAAGCGCGTGGGGCGAAGCGGCAGGCAGGCTGGTGCGGTCCTCGAATGGTGCTGTCCGGAGCAGCGGGGCCGCGAAGCAATAGCCACGTCCGGGGACGTTGACGACGTAGCGGGAGCCTTCGCCGGCATCGCCCAAGGCTTTGCGCAGATTCGTGATGTGGAAGCGCAGGCTGCCTTCGTCGACATTCACGTCGGCCCAGACACGCCGCATCAGCTCCCGTTTGTCCACGACCTCGCCGGCGCGCTCGGCGAGAAAGATGAGGATGTCGAGCGCGCGGCCACCGAGGTGAAGCGGCGCGCCGTCCTTCTCAATCAGCCGCGACTTGGGAAACAGCCGGAACGGCCCGAAAGCAATGGCCGAATCCTGGTCGTTAGTGTCCGGCACGAGCAATGGTCCGCTGAAAAAGGCTGATGTCTGCACGTTGATCTATCAGAACGAGACGTCCAGTAAACTGGCCGAAAATGGCGAAATCGCGTGGCGATCACCGAATGCACGGGGAATAGCCGTCACAAATTTTGCTTAAAGGCGAGCGATTTACGACGATGACTGCGACAATTCGTCAGCATGCTTGACCGTCGAGGTCGCAGTGTCCGTCGCCAGATTGCGATGCCGCCGATCATAACAGAATCTTGCAACGTCTAACGGGCAAAACCCGAGCGATGCATTCAGTATGGCCTTCGGGTTAAATCCTACTCCAACGGGGAGGTTATCATGGCCACTATCGAAATCGACCGTGACGTCGCGACTAAGCCTTCGACATCGCGTAACCTTGACCTGAAGCTCGAAGTCGTCGTCATCCCCGTGTCCGATGTCGACCGCGCCAAGGCGTTCTACGCGCGCCTCGGCTGGCGACTGGACGCCGACTTCGCGTCGAGCAGCGAGTGGCGCGTGATCCAGTTCACGCCGCCGGGCTCGGCTTGTTCGGTGATTTTCGGCAGGAACGTTACCGCCGCAGCGCCCGGTTCGGTGCGCGGCCTGTATCTGATCGTCTCCGATCTGGAGGCTGCACGACAAGATCTGCTCGACCGCGGCATCGCGGTCAGCGAACCCTTCCACGGTGCCGGCGATGTTCACGCCGGTCCGGACGAGCCGTATCTGTTTGGCAGCGTCCGGGTCAGCGGTGCTGACCCGGAGCGCGGCAGCTACAGCTCGTTTGCCTCATTCAGTGATCCCGACGGCAATGGCTGGCTGTTTCAGGAAGTCACGACACGATTGCCCGGTCGCATCACGGCAGACGGCACGACGTTCGCCTCGCAGCGCGATCTGGCGGCGGCATTGCGCCGTGCATCGGTCGCGCATGGTGAGCACGAGACGCGGATCGGCGGACACGACGAGAATTGGGCGGATTGGTACGCCGATTACATCGTGCGCGAGCAAGCCGGTCTACCGCTGCCGTCCTGAGTTGAAGGCAGTCTTCCATCTTGCGCCAATCATCGGACAAATCGAACGGAACCTCGGCGTCGCGTGACCGGTTGGAGAGGCGGCAGGCGCAAGGCCACCGCCGTCTTCCACCGGCGCGGGGCGCCGGGACCGAGCTGAACGATCCACAAACAAACAAGGAGAACCAGCATGATCCGCAAGGCAAAAGCAGTATGGAAGGGCACTGGTCGTGATGGCACGGGCCATCTCTCAAGCGAATCCGGTGTGCTCGCTGAGACGCCCTATTCGTTCAAGACCCGCTTCGAGAACGAGAAGGGGACCAATCCCGAGGAGTTGATCGCGGCGGCCCATGCCGGCTGTTTTACGATGGCGTTGGCCTTCGGCCTTCAAATGGCAGGCTTCACGCCGGAGGAGCTCTCGACCGAGGCAGCCGTCACGCTCGAACCCGAAGGCAAAGGCTTCAAGATCAGCAAGTCAGCGCTCACCTTGCGCGCGAAGGTGCCGAACCTAGATGAAGCAGGTTTCGCGCGCCTCGCCGGTGAGGCCGAGAAGAACTGTCCGGTGTCCAAGGTGCTCAACGCCGCGATCACGCTCGACGCCAAGCTGGGCTAGCGGCGATCTTTCAACTCGTGTCCATCCGGTTCTGGTCGGGAAACTGAAGCGGTCGAAGCTTTGGGCCCACGAGAGAGCCGGGTGGACACATACAGGCAATGCTTGTCTTTCGGCCGGGCCGCCGAAAGCATATGATACGACAGGCGCAGAACGGATTGAGCGATCAATTGGGAGCGGACAGATGACGACAGAGCGCGCAGTTTTGGCCGGAGGCTGCTTCTGGGGCATGCAGGATCTGATCCGCAAGCAGCCCGGCGTGGTCTCCACACGCGTCGGCTACACCGGCGGTCAGGTGAAGAATGCCACTTACCGCAATCACGAGGGCCACGCCGAAGCGATCGAGATCATGTTCGATCCCGCAAAGACCAGCTTCCGGACCATGCTGGAGTTCTTCTTCCAGATCCACGATCCCACCACGCTCAATCGCCAAGGCAATGATCGGGGCACGAGCTATCGCTCCGCGATCTTCTATACCAGCGAGGCGCAGAAGCGGATTGCCGAGGACACGATCGCGGACGTCGAGGCGTCGGGCCTATGGCCCGGCAAGGTGGTGACCGAGATCGCGCCGGCCGGCGAGTTCTGGGAAGCCGAGCCGGAGCATCAGGATTATCTCGAGCGCTATCCGGACGGCTACACCTGCCACTTCATCCGGCCGGGCTGGAAGCTGCCGCAGCGCGCGGCTGCTGCCGGAGGCTAGAGCGTTTTCGAGCGAAGTGGATACCGGTTCGCGTGAAGAAAACGCGTCAAACAAGAATCTAGAGCTTCGGTTCTGATTCAATCAGAACTGATCATGCTCCAGGCCGTCGCGGCGTCAGCGCGCGCGGTCAGGCGCGCAATTGCGCGATCAGATCGCGGGCAGTGCGCATATCGGCGATGTCTGCGCCCTCGGCGAACCTCCCGCAGACGGGGTCGAGAACCGCCAGTGCTTCTGTGCTTCGGCCAGCCCTGAACATGAATCGCGCGAGGCTGATCGCGCAGCGCAGCTCCCAGAAGCGGGCGCCTTGCGCAACTGCCATGTCCATGGCCCCGCGCAAGCGTGCTTCGGCATCCGCCGAGTGACGCGCGCTCCTGAGCATCAATTCTGCCTTGATGCGGGTCAGTTCTGGCAGATACCAGAGCTCCTGCCGGTCGTTGCAACGGGTCAGGACGTCATCGATCACGTCGAGGCCGCGGTCGATCTGGTCGGTCTCCAGGAAGGCCGCCGCGAGTTCGCCGAGCAAGGGAAGAAATCGCGGCAGGAAGCGCGCATCGCCGGCGCGATTGAGCTCTTCGCGCAGCAGCGGCAGGCCCGTCGCGACGTCGCCTCGCTTGGCAATGACCGCTGCGTTGAAGGCTTTTGCCCACAAGCCCCACAGCCGGATCGCATGGCGCTCGGTGTGCTCGAGCAACTCGGTGCCGTGGCGCTCGGCAGCGTCGAAATCGCCGGCCCAGAACGCGATCGGGCAGGCGGCCTGTCCCAGCACGCTGCAGAAGGTCAGGGCGTGGCCGTTGGCGCGGCCTTCCTCGATGTTCCTGGCGGCGAGTGCCTGGGCCTGATCGGCCAGGCCTTGCAGCCACAGGATGCGGGCGCGGAAATATTGCGTCGATATCCTGAGGTCGAGCGGGAAGATTTTCGGCTTCTCCGCCAGCACATGCAGCGACATGTTGACCCGGTCGATGCGCACGCGCGCCTCGTCCTGGTCGCCGAGATAGTGCAGCGCGACGGCCATCAGCCGGTCGCCCAGCATGACATCGGTCTTGTCGGGTGAGTTCGCTGCCGCGTCGGCAAAGCGTTCGGCAAGCGCGCGGGCCTTGCCGAACTGCCCGTTGTTGAACTGGTCGATGCACAAACCCCAGAGCGCGCGCAGCCGGAAATCCTTGTCATCGAGCCTGTCCGACAGCTCGAGGGTCGTCTCCAGGATCGGGCGCGCCTCGCGCGCGCGGCCTTCGCCATACATCAGCGACCAGCCGAGCGCCGACAGCAGCTGCATGCGGACACGGTCGTTGTCGCCGGCGTCGCCGAGCGCGGCGAGGGCCGTTCTGGTGCGCTCGCGGCATTCGGCGAACAAGGAAAGGCGCACCCACAGTGAGACCGCAACTGCGGTCAGGGCGATTCCCAGTGCAGCGTCGCCGTCGGGCGCGAAGGCCCAGTCCAGCGCCGTGCGCACATTGTCCAGCTCTGCGCCGTAGATGTTCAGCCATTCGGGCAGCGGCGTTGTCGTGTCGGCCTCGGCGCGCTCGAAGAAATCGCGAAAATGCTCCGCATGGCGCCGCGCGAACTGCCTGTTTTCGCCGAGCTCATGCAGCTTCGCGAGCGCATAGGTGCGCGTGGTGTCGAGCAGGCGATAGCGCAGCGTTCGCGAACCGGACGGCGAGATCAGCGATTTGGTGACCAGGCTGTCGATCGCCTCCAGCGTCTCCGCTTCGCTGAGGCCGTCGCCGGCCGCGACCGCGGCAGCCGCCTCCGGTGCAAACGGCCCGGCGAAGATGGACAGCCGTCGCAAGGTGGCGCTCTCCGCCGCGGGCAGCAGATCGTAGCTCCAGTCGAGCGCTGCGGCGAGGGTCTGGTGTCGCGGCACGGCGGTGCGGCGTCCCCGCCATTGCAGCGAGAAGCGGCTATCGAGCAGGGATGCCGTGCCGGCGATGCCATAGGCATTGACGCGGCCTGCCGCGAGCTCGATCGCCAGCGCAATGCCGTCGAGGCGCCGGCAGATGCTGGCGACGAGCGGGGCCTCTTCGGTGCTGAGCTGGAACGGACCCGAGCTCTGCGCGATGCGCTCGACGAAGAGTTGAGCGGCAGGGTAGGCAAGGACATCGGCGACATCAAGGTCCTCGCGCTCCGGCGGACAATCCAGCGGGAAGAGTCTGAATATCCGCTCGCCTTCGCTGCGGAACGACTCGCGGCTGGTCGCGAGAACGCGAAGCTGCGGTGCTTCGCGAACGATGTGCTCGACCAGCGGCGCCAGCGCATCCAGCACGTGTTCGCAACTGTCGAAGATCAGCAGGGCCGGGCCGGTCTTCAGAAATGTCAGCAGGGCCGGCGTCGGATCCTCCGAGCTGATGGTCAGGCCGAGCGCCGAAGCAATGGTGGTCGCGATGTGGCTGGCGTCCCGCAACGGACTGAAGTCGACAAAGAAGACGCGCCCACCGAAATCCTGGGATCGGCGATGCCCGACGGTGACGGCGACGGCGGTCTTGCCGATGCCGCCCGGGCCGACCACGGTCATGAAGCGATGGAGCGAAAGTCCATTGGAGATCTTCTCGATGACTTCCTCTCGTCCGATCATCTTCGCAAGCTGAGCGGGCAGGGAGCGAGGAAGCGCGGTTTCGGCGGAGGGTGGGGCGACCTGCGGCGGCGCTTGCGCGAACGAGGCGACGAAGCAATAGCCGCGGCCGGGTACATTGACGACATAGCGGGCCGACTTGCCGCTATCGCCGAGCACCTTGCGCAGTGCTGCGACATGAAAGCGCAGACTGCCTTCGTCGACATTGACATCGGCCCAGATGCGCTTGACCAGCTCGCGCTTGTCGACGACTTCACCGGGACGCTCGGCCAGGAAGATCAGAATGTCGAGCGCGCGGCCGCCGACGTGAAGCGGCGCGCCCTCCTTCTCCAAGAGCCGGGACTTGGGAAACAGCCGAAATGGCCCAAACGAAATGGCTGAGTCTTGGTTACTATGTGCTGGCACGCGCCATTGCCCCCTCGCGGGAGTCAAAAGGTATTTCGTTCTGGTCTAGCAGAACGAGGCGCCGAGTAAACTGGCCGAAAGCCGCATGGCTGGCAGATCTGCGCAGATGGCTTGGGTCGGCCTCGGCTGATTGAAATAATTCTTGAAAAGGAATGAGTTAGACCAGCATGCCACGGCGGTGATGCTGCCGCTCGATCGGACCGCAGCATTGACGGCGGTCGCGGATTGCTGCGATGGGATGACGGGGAGCCGGTCCCGCCTCGACAGTAACTACCGCTTCCGGAATTCGAACATGCCTTCCTTCTCGCGGCGACGGTTCGTCTCTGCGCTATCAGGCGCAGCGGCGCTGGCGACCATCCCACGCAGCGGACAAGCCGCCGACTATCCGTCCCGTCCCATTCGACTGGTGATCCCCTACGGGGCTGGCGGATCGGGTGACCAGATCGGGCGCCCATGGGTCGACAAGATGTCAACGCTGCTCGGGCCGACCTTCGTCGACTATATCGGCGGCGCAGGCGGCGCGATCGGGACTGCCGCGGTCGCGCGCGAGGAGCCCGATGGCTATTCGCTGCTGCTCGGAAACGGCAGCACGCAGGTCATCATTCCCTTGACCTCGGCAAATCCCGGCTATTCCGTCGGCGATTTCCGCGCCATCTACCGCCTGATCAACAGCGCGCTGGTTTTCGCGGTCCATCCTTCATTGCCCGCGGCCAATCTGCGCGAGTTGATCGCCTATGCGAAGGACAATCCGGGAAAGCTGTCCTACGGGACGCCGGGCGTCGCGACGGGAAATCATTTGGTCGGCGAATCCTTCAAGCAGCAGGCCGGCGCGCTCGACATCGTCCACGTGCCCTATCGGGGCATCGCGCAGGCGACCAATGATCTCGTCAGCGGCCAGATCTCGCTCGTCATTGCCGTCATGTCGGTCCAGTTGCAGCAGCTGAGCCAAGCCGGCAAGATCCGGCTGCTTGCGGTCACCACCGAAAGGCGGCTGAGCGGCGCGCCTGATATCCCGACGGCGATCGAATCCGGCATGCCGGATCTCAGATATGAAGGCTGGTTCGGGCTGTTCGCGCCCAAGCGTACCGATGATGCGATCATCGATCGGATCGCCCAGGCTACGCGGTTGGCCATGGCCGATGCGACGCTGCTCGCGAATTATCGCGCGCAAGGCATGGAGCCGGACGCCGATTCAAGCCCCGAAAAACTCCAGCGCATCGTCGAGGCGACAACGGCAAGCCTGGCGCCCGTGATCAAATCGATCGGGCTCAATCAGTTGTGAGGCCGCTCACGCGCTGACGCGCGATGTCCGGCGTTGCTCCTTCGTGACGACGCCTGCCGATAGCGTGACGAGACCCATCAGCGCGGCCAGCAGCCAGAACGCCGTTGGCAGCCCACTGACGCGAGCAACGAAGCCGACGCCGGCGGGACCGATGAGGATGCCGGCATAGCCGGCGGTCGTGATCGCCGCGACGGCGAGGCCCGTGGGCATGGCGGTCTGCTTGGCCGCCCGGCGGAACAGCACCGGCACCAGATTCGATGCGCCGAGGCCGATGAGCAGGAAACCGGCTATGGCCACCGCCGCGATCGGAGCCGTGAGCAGAACCACGAAGCCCGCGATGGCAATGAGGCTTCCCCACAACAGCGTCGTGCGGTCGCCGATGCGCGCGACGACGGCGTCGCCGCCGAGCCGCCCCACCGTCATCGCGATCGAGAACACGATATAGCCGGCGCCGCCTTGCGCCTCCGAGACGAGGCCCGCGCCGATGACGAGCAGCGCTCCCCAATCGAGCATCGCACCTTCGACGAGGAAGGTGATGGCGCCGAGCAGCGCGAGCAGGAGCACGGCGCCGTGCGGCAGCACGAACAGCGGACCCTCCTGCACCTGGGCCGAGCGGAGCAGGCGCGGCCAGGTCACCAACATCGCGATCAGCATCAGGATCGAGCAGATCAGCGTGCAAGTGAGCGCGCCGAGTTGCAGCGAGAGCAGTGCCGTCATCAGCGCGGAGCCGGCGAAGCCGCCGATGCTGAACAAGGCGTGGAAGCCGGACATCAGCGGGCGTTTTGCGGCGCGCTCCACCTCCACCGCGTGGATGTTCATGGCGACGTCGATCGAGCCGAGCGCCGCGCCGAACGCAAAGAGCGCCAACGCCAGCGCTGCTGGCGAGCTCGCGATCGCGAGCAGCGGCAGGACCAGGGCGAGACCGAGCCCGCCCGCGACGATGATCGGCCGGCTGCCATAGCGCGCGCTCAGGACGCCGGTCAGAAGCATGGCGAGGACCGAGCCGATGCCGAGGCTGAGCAGCAGCAGCCCGAGAACGCCATCATCGACGCCGAGGCGCGTCTTCGCGAACGGCACCAGCGGCGCCCAGCACGCGATGCCGAAGCCCGCGACGAGGAAGGCGAGCCGAGTCGCAAGGCGCGTCGCCGGCCGGTCGGCAGAATGCATGGGAACTCCGGGGAAGCAGGCAAGGGTGGGATGCTCCAGAGGCCCCAGAATTGCCGCGCCTTTATGTCCGAGGCTTGCCCGAATTGTCGCAGGCAGCGCTCGAAAGCTGTAAGCGGACGCCATCGTTCCGTGGAAGAGGTTCTGATGGCTTGCGGACGGGCCGGGCGAAGCGAGACCAGGCCGCGGCTGGCGCTCGACAGGCGGAATGTTGCTGGATATGAACAGATGTTGCCCGACATCTCGGCGCCGGGCGAGACTGCCCGTCGGGCAAAACACCGCGCCATTCCGACACGCATCGGTGTCAAGCCGCGCTTGCAAAAATATTCCACTTTACCGAAATTCGGAATTGACGTATGTGTCGCCCATCCCGGCTCAACCTTGAGGGGCGATCGTGTGGTCGTGATGATCGTGAGTCGGGCTTGCGGTGGACGCAGCAGCGTCGGGCGCGAACAGCCAGGGGTAGGGCGGATTGCTCTCCGTGAGCCCAGGGCTTCGTGCGGACGGACGGCGCTGTCAGGTTCGTCTCGCCTGTAAGTTTCCGGCTCCGTCGACAGGGCTGGGAAAACTGCGGCGAATAGCGAACCGTGCGTACGGCAAAACCGTGTGGTCCTTTCCGCAAGCGGCTTTTCCAGTCCTTTTAGAACGGTCTAGGCCATTGAAAATAAATGAGTTTCTTGATCGTGGCTGGAAGGTGAGTGGCCCGCCGGAAAGAGGCTGGGCCCTATTAGGCCCTATTTCACTGTCTGCGCTGCTGAGAACCGATAGCCCTACCGCTCCGGGGCGCCGTGCGTCCTTACGGCGGCCCATGATGCTGCCGCGCGCGTCGCTTGCTGCTGTCGCTTCGCGCTGCCTGCCGTGACCGTCGAAAAGTAGGGGTCGTGCCGACCTTATTTCGGAAGGCATTCCACGTTGTAGGCAATGATGATCTGCGTAGGGTCAGCTTTGCCGATAGCCCTCAGGTCTTCTAGGCCGCTTCTTAGCTTGGCTCCGGCATCCCTTAGACTTCCTTCCAGCGCCGCTTTGGCCGCCCTGCATCGTTCTTCGTTCGAGAATTCCTGAAACACCACGGTGGGAACGAGCCGCCAGTCCGCCCTGTCGTTGGTGGCTGCTGGGCTGACGGAGTAGGAAAAGACGTACATCAGGACCCACATCGCCGTGGTTTTCCGAAGAGTGCGGTGCGCGGCGCGGTCAACGCGCCGCAATGGCAGTTAGGGTCCAATCCGCCGCCGGTATCGTTGATCTACGTCAACGCTGCCGGCAGGAAGGCCACCAGTCTCGCCGGCTCACGAACTCCAAGTTCGGAGATGCACGATGCTCAAATACATTCTCGCCGGTCTAGCAGCATTTGTTCTGCTCACTGCAACTCTCATCCCCGATGATGCGTATGCGCGCCGTGGCGGAGGCGGCGGCTTCCGTGGTGGTGGCGGTGGCTTTCATGGTGGCGGCATGCGTGCCGGTGGCTTCCGAGGCGGTGGGATGCACGCCGGACGCATTGCGCGGCCAGCGCATCCGATAGCAGGTCGACCGATAGCGGGGCGGCCTGGCCGCCCGATCGCAGGTCGCCCCGGCCGTCCAGTCGCGGGTTACCCCGGTTATGGTCGTGGCTACTATCGGCCAGGTTGGGGGTATGGCGCTGCGGCGGTCGGCGCAGCCGCTGCGGCGGGTGCCTACGGCTATTACAACTCCGGCTGCTACTATGACAGCTACGGGCAATACATTTGTCCGGGGCAATATCCTTACCGGTATTGATGCAGGCGAAGTTTAGGACGGCGGTCCGTGGCTGCCGTCCTCCTTACACTTTGGCCAGAGAGCCGCCTCGTCAGCGGCCGCAGTGAATTTGTAAGATGGCCAAAATGCCCACCGCGCGGCAGCTTCTGCAATCTCAGACGGGGAATTGAGCTGTAGTTTTTGCAGCAGTCGCTTTCGCTGTTCGCCAACTTGATCTGCTCTTCCGCCGATCTGAGCCGCAATAGATCTGTCAGAGCAGCCACGGGCGATACGCCGCAAGAGGCGCTTCTCGCGGGGGCTCAGTATCGGCGCCTTCATCGGGCGAAGATTGCGATTGCGGCTAACAGGACGGGGATCAAGCCGCCTACGATGACGCAGATGCGATAGGTAAGGTCGTCTGCCATGGCACGTACCTCAGCTTTAATGCGTGGCAGGAACCATACATCTTACGCCGACTGATCGCCATGCTGCAGTATCGATCGCGGGATAATGGTGTACCCTCCAGCGGTGGCAACGATTAACAAATGAATGGCGGAACACCCACTTCAAATCTAGTACCGTCTTGTCTTTTCTTCATTGGAAGGCGACGTGGATACTTACATCATTATCTTCGCAGCGCTGGCGGTCTTTATATGCCTCCGCCTTTACAGTGTCCTCGGACAGCGCACCGAGAGCGAGGACAACGCCTTCCTTAACCGTCTCTCCGTGATCGCAGTCCTTTTAGCCGTGGTGCTCTACGTCGCCGGCGAAGTCCCAGCACGGCACTGGGCGAACGCCCATGCCGTGCCTCCCATGACAACCATCAGCGGCCCGCCCGCGTGATCGACGGCGACACCGTCGTCGTCGCGGGCACGCCAATACGCCTAAAAGGCGTCGATGCCGCCGAGCTGGGGACAGCGCGCGGCGAAAACGCCCGGCGGGTGATGGTCACGCTCGTCACCGGGACGCTGACCTGCCGCTTGACCGGCGAAAAAACCTACAGCCGTGAGGTCGGCTATTGCACCACCGCCGACGGCGCCGACATCAATCGAGCGATCATCGCCCAAGGTGCCGCTCTGGCGTGTCCGCGCTACGACACCCGTTACGTGTCTTTCGAGCAGGAGGCCGCGTTGGCGGCGCAACCACGGTCGTCCTATTGCGTAAAGCGCTAGGCGATAGAAATCCCGACCGCTGCCGGGCCTTACTTGCCGTTCTGCTTGATCGCCCACAACCCGTAGGCTTCGTCCTTGTAGGGATCATCTTCGGTTGGCGGCGGGATCAGCTTCGACTAGCAGCAATCGTTGGTCGGCATGTTAGCTTGGAGCGATTACTCCGGATGAGCCGGGCCGGGAGGTCGTACGCAAGTGGGTTCTCTTGTGGCGACGTGACGACTAGCCTCGCCCATTGCACCTTCCGCTTTGAACGGACATCGTCAGACCGCCTGGGCATGTCGCAAACGCGCCAGAAGCGGGCATCATAGCTATCGGCGCACGTTCTCTAGGAACCTGTCTGCTACGCTTTCGTTGTGCCGTCTTAAGAACGGCAAAGGAACACGATCATGGACCGGGAACATGTGAAGGGCGCCGCCGACAAGGCAAAAGGCGCGATCAAAGAGGGTGCTGGCAAGCTTACTCGAGACAAGGACCTCGAAGCCGAAGGCAAGATGGATAAGGCTAAGGGATCGGCCCACAAGGCTGCAGGAGATGTGAAGGACGCAGCGCGGGACGCCGCTGACGCCCTCAAGAAATAAGAAGAAGAAGAAAAGTCTGGAACTAGCCGCCTCGGGGCGGCCTTTTCTTTTCTGTCATGAAAAAGCGAACAGTCCGTAATTTACGTACACGCAATAGCACTACTTCGGCACTTTATTGATGGAATGCCTGCGTATGACTGGCTTCCTGAAGCCAAAATATGAACAGAGCAAGAAGAGGGCAAAATGGACGATTGAGCGGGCACCACTGATCTGGGGTGTTTCGACAAAGCCGGTCCCTAGAAGAGGCACCGAAACATCGGCAAGATAGAGATAAAACAAAATGCCCGATGACACAAAGAACGCGCCCGCCAGGAACTTCCGAAAGTCGCTGCTTCGCCACGCGAAGTAGAGGCTCCCAACAGCCACGATGATGGCTGCAGCTATGTAGAGAGCAATGATCATGGCTTCCTCCTGTTGCCGCCTTTCGATATCGGCCGACTGGCTGGAGCGGCGGGTCATCAGGGACGGCGCATGGATTGCCAAGGTAGTGCTAGATCAAAACTGATCCTGCACCGGCGATAGGCGGGGTGCTTCGCGTTCTTCACCCACTCAAAGGGTACTAAGGCGAACGGCTCAGGCCGAACGGCGGGAATTTCCATGCGGATGGTGCTTGAAGAAGAGATCAAGCTTCACAGGTTCGCCGGTATCTCGCCAGAACAATCTTTTGCCCATGCTGCCCGCCACCGCCAGGCGATGGTGGCCCCCGAGCAGAATATGGTCATCCGTTGCTATGGCGATGACCTCGCCGGTTTCATCAACGATGACTTTCATGCGGCGCCTCCCTTGCAGCGCGCGTCCGTCAGCGCAGCGCGAGGATACGCAAAAAGTAAACTTTATGTCGGTCTCCGCGTTCCAACCATGAAGATCACGGCTTGCGTAAGCCACTCCGCGCACCGCATTTCTGTGCGGGTTGGTACAAAACGAAAGCGCGAAATCAAAAACTGGAAATATCGTCACACGGCGCGGTCGCGCGTACCCCGCAGTTCTCACGCTCCCCAAAGGACCCGAGAAAACCGATGGGCGGTGCCACACAAAAAAGAAAGGCCGCCTGCGTTGCCACAAGCAGCCCAAGTCCAGGGAGGAAACGCCCCAAGGAGGGCAGCGGTAGCGGGGCGCTACCGCACACCCTAGCTAGGAGATCGCGATCGACGGCTCAATTGAACGTAGGGAAACGTCGGGCACCTAAAGGGGGCACGGACCTATACGAAGGTTTATGGCAAAGCCGACCACTGAGGAGGGGACGATGCGAATGCTACGTTGGATAATCCTAGGCAGCGCGGTGATCCTAGTGGTTACCTCGGCTAAAGCTCAAATGTATGATCCCAGGTATCCAGTCTGTCTTCAGGTTTGGCAGTGGGGTGGTAGCTACTACTTTGACTGCTCCTATACGACATGGGATCAGTGCCGAGCGAATGCGGTTGGCCGTGCAGCGATGTGCTTGGTCAACCCTTATTGGCCCCGAGCGCACCCGAGATCATCCGGCGGCCGCTTTTACTAAACGGTGGTGAGGACCGTGCCACAACGATGACGGATCGGCCGGGTCGAGCGAGGCGAGGAGATCGTGCAGCTAGTGGTGCACAAGCAAGACCGCCGGCGAACACAAGATGATAACCATCAGCGGGTGTCCGGTTTGCCCCCAACCGTAACAATCGCACGCGCGCGTCGTCCTTGGCTCCGAGCACGATGCGGATTGAATTCATCGATCGCGTTCTGCCAAGCGATAATCTGATCTTGAAACCAGCACCTCCGGTTCGGCGAAATGAAGGTCGCTTTCGGAAAGCGTCCCGCCTTCATCATCCTGAATAACGTGGTCCTGCTGACCGGGATGAGCGACAATACCTGCTGTTCGTTCAACATGCGCCGAGGCTCGGGTTTATCCGACGCTACATCTTGCGTTTCGGTTTCCTGTCGTGCTGCGATCATCGCGAACTCCCACGGTGTTTCCCGTAGTATCGCCGCCCTTTGCCGAACCCCTGAAGGTTACGCGCCCGGCAATTTCAGCCACGCGCGTAACGCTGCCGCTCCTGCCTTGAGTGCGCCCAATTGTTTCTAGATGGCTCTAGCGGTAGCACGGCGCATCCAAGAATTCTGATCATGGCGGCTTACCCTCGTGTCTTATTCGGTTGGCGCTTGTCGCCTTACATCAGAAAGCCGGAGCACGTCCCCGACGTGCTGACGACAATCTTCGGCCGCCAGCCGCAGCCCACCTCTAGGGAAATCGTCATCGCCTTGGACGCATCGGCAACTAACTATGGGACCGCGCGCAGACGCAGGCCCGCCATCAAAGCCCCTGCAGCAGAACTTAAGCAACTTGTAAGCTTTGGTCGCCCTTTCTTGAACATTTGGAAAAAGATCGAGCCGTTGCTTGAGCCAGAGATTATTACCCGAGCGATGATCTTAATGACTCCACCCCATGAACGCCGGCACCGCGACTATGAAGTTCCGACTAATCCCGGCCCTGCGTTGAACAACTTACTGCCGGTTCTCAAATGGCTCAGCGATGCCAACAACTATACCGCTGCTTCTTTGCAACCGGAGAACAGCCACAAGACGCACAAAACGCTCGAACGCGCTTTTCTATGGGAACCGCTCTTGCAGTTGATGAAAGAGCGCGGCGTGAAGCCAGGTCAATACGGCGACTTCTCCCACGGGATCAGATTGCTGCACCTTGCTCTTGGGATTGAGCCGCCGAATGAAGTAGGGGTCCGGCGCACCGTCTATGATTTGATGGGTAAAGGCTCGAAGAAGCGGCCGGCGTTAAGCGAGCAGCAAAAATACCCGAACGCGTAACCTTCACTTTCAACGGCAGCCGGCAGACCTTCTTCGGGACGATCAATAACCGAAGGAGGCGGTCTGGAGATGAAAACCCCGACGTTGGTCGCGGGCAATCGCGCCGCTCGCCGCGCGCAGCAGCCGAAGAGCAAGTCCAAGGGAGCACGCCTCGGATATCGAATCTCGGAATGGTCCGAGATGACCGGCACCTCTCGTCAGACAACTTGGCGCGCGATCCGGAACGGCACGCTCAAGACCATCACCTATGCGGGCATCACCCTAATTCCCGATAGCGAACGCGTACGTCTCGGCTTCGCCGAGTCGCAGCCGATCACCTGAATCGAGTCGCAGCCGATCACCTGAATTATGGAATTCCGCTCGGAGCCATTGGCTGCCGGCGCGAGCGGTCTGATCACCAAAGGCAGCTAACAACGAGACCCGGGGCTGGCTTTGGGAAGGCGAATGGCCCCGGGATCTCGCTAACGAGTAGTAGCGTAATGGCAAATATCACTCTTGTTGCCGAGCAGTCAACGTTACAGCCGGCAGAGCCGATCACTCATCCTGCAACGTTATCCGATCCTGATCCCGCCGGGCGATGTAGCGGCGTCGATTACCCGTGCTCGCAGACGATTTAGCTGGCTCGCAACTTACAAGGATAGAAATGATGAGTGTATTCGACGAGTTCGACGCCAAGACTATCGATCGCCTCAAGAGGCATGCGCAAGAGGCGCAGGTAATAGCGCTTCCTTTCCTGAACTACGAGGGCGGCGTTTGGAAGATCGGCGGCGATCAGGTCAACGACTCCGAATGGATCGCTGGCACCGACATGTGCGCCGTTGGGTGGACCCTGTTTCAGGACAATCGGATGGCGGGCGAGCTTTTCGTATCAGCCCTCGCAAGCGATCGACCGCCACGTCCCAGCACCCATACGGACAAATCGCTTTGGAAGATTAGCTCGGGCGGTTGGCGCAGCGATCCGTGGCGTCCACATTACTCGCTCCCGCTGCGGAATGAGGCTACTGGGCAGATGGTTCTATTCAAATCAAGCGCCTCCATCGCGAAGGCGGCCATCGGAAAGCTGCTGCAGGATTTTGCCGAGAAGCGTCGGCGGCCTGTCGTCGTGCTGACTTCCACCGTTGTTCGACGCAACGGTCACGACGAGAACGATCCCATTTTCGAGATCATCGACTATAGCGATGACGACGCGTCCTGGCCGGGTGTGGTTGTTGAAAAGAACGATGTCCCGGTCGCGGAGCCGAAAGTACGGAAGAACGATATGGACGACGATATTCCGTTCTGAGTGTCCGCACCGGCGCAGCCAGCCGTGAGTGCCGGCTGCGCCGAAGGATCGTACCAATGCCTGTACACCTCGGCGTCAGTCTAGAGCAAATCGCTGTCAGGCTCGGTGGCACAGTCCGCAGGGACGGGAATGGCCCGTATGTCGCAGCGCCCGGCCCCGGACATTCCACCAAGGATGCCAGCTTGACCGTCAGGATCGATCCGTCCGCGCCGGATGGTTTCCTCGTGAACAGCTTCTCGGACAAGGACAGGGACGCCATCGCCCTCAAGGATTATGTCCGGGACAAAGCGGACCTGCCGGCCTTCAAGGCGAAGAAGGGCACAGACAATTCGAACGGGACACGGTCAGCAACTTCCGCGGAGATCGCCGCAAGGCGCACCGCCGCCACCGCGCGAGCTGTGGCCGCACTGGAGAAAGGGACCGTGTCCACGTCCACGGCAGTGGCGACGTACGACTACGTCGCCACCGACGGCAACCTGCTCTATCAGGTGGTTCGCTACGAACCGAAGGACTTTCGGCAACGCCGACCCGACGGCTCTGGCGGCTGGATCACCCATAACGTGTTCGAGGGCATCTCGCGCGTTCCGTACAGGCTTGCCGATCTCGCGAATTATCCAGACGGCACCGTTTTTATCACCGAAGGTGAGAAGGACGCCGATAATGTCGCCGCGCTCGGACTCTGCGCGACTACCGTTGCGGGTGGCGTATGGAGCGCAGATTGTAGCGGGCCGCTCGCCGGCCGCGACATCTTCATTCTTGAGGATAACGACAAGGCAGGACGCGACAAAGCGCTGGCGGCTGCGATCGCATTGCACCGCATTGCCAAGAGTATCCGCATTGTGTCCTTCACCGATCTGCCGGCGAAAGGCGACGTCAGCGATTGGATCGCACTCGACCCAGAAAAGCACGGTGCAGATGCTCTGATCGCGCGGTGTCTTGCCGCGCCGCTGTGGCAGCCGGGCGAGGTGCTGCCGCCCGTCGCGGACACACCGGCTCCGACCCCGCCGGACCCTCTCGGCGAGTGGGACGCCGGTGCCGACAACCGGCCAATCCCGCCGCGCGGTTGGCTGCTCGGCAATATCTTCTGCCGTCGTTATGTCAGTTCGCTCATCGCCGATGGCGGCACCGGGAAAACGGCGCTGCGTATGGCACAACTGCTTTCTCTCGCGACTGGTCGGAAGTTAACTGGCGATCATGTTTTCGTACGTTCGCGTGCGCTGATTGTTTCGCTTGAAGATGATGCCGACGAGTTGCGCCGCCGCCTCAGAGCAGCCTGCCTGCACCACGGCATCGAGCGCGGCGACCTCAAGGGCTGGCTGTTCCTGGCTGCACCCGGCAAAGCCGGTGGCAAGGTCATGACGACGGATCAGCATGGGCGGCCGATCATTGGCGACCTTGCGGGCAAACTTGCGAGTGCCATAGCGGCGCGCCAGATCGACATCGTCAGCCTCGATCCATTCGTGAAATCGCATTCGGTCGAGGAAAACAGCAACAGCCTGATCGACGAGGTTGTGCAGGTCCTGAGTGATCTCGCTCGGCAATTCGATATCGCCGTCGATGTGCCGCACCATGCCTCGAAAGGACCTGCTGATCCGGGCAATCCCAATCGAGGCCGCGGTGCCAGCAGCATGAAAGACGCCGGAAGGTTGGTCTATACACTGACGGCCATGAGCCCCGAGGAAGCGCAGGCGCTTGGCCTGAGCGAAGCTGATCGCCGCAGCCTCATCCGCATGGACAGCGCCAAAGTCAACATCGCGCCGCCGACCGTCGAGGCCAAATGGTTCCGAATTATTGGCGTCGATATCGGCAATGGGACCGACGTGTACCCGACGGGCGATCAGGTGCAGACGATCGAACCGTGGTCGCCGCCTGACACTTTCGAAGGGTTAAGCACCGTCCTGCTCAACGAAATCCTGACCGACATCGAGACCGGCACTCCAGACGGCAACCGCTATACCGATGCCCCGAACGCTTTCGATCGCGCGGCGTGGCGCGTCGTTGTGAAACATTGCCCGAACAAGAGCGAAGCGACGGCGCGAAAGATCATCAAAGCCTGGACGATGTCTGGCCTCCTGATCCGTAAGTCCTACGAGAACCCGGTTACCCGGAAGACCGTCAACGGCTTCTGGGTCGACCCCGTAAAGAGGCCCTCATGAGTTGCGCCATTAAACAAGATTCAATGGCGCATTAATGGCGCAACCGTTCTGCGCCGTTATTGAATTGGCGCCTAAGGGGAAAAGCCAATGGCGCAGTAGCTTCCATTGGCTTTTTCCCAACGGCGCGCCAATGGCGCAACGTCGCTCGCGGCAGGGAGCCGAAGGATCAACCCAATGTGTTCTTGACAGTAGGGAGTACTACAAATGCCCCGTCGCTGGATGGCTGAGATCCACTACCGTGACGGCCGGCCGCCTGAGGTGGTTGCCTTTGAAGAACTGGCCGAGCTGCACGACATCGTCGAACTTGGCCCCAACTGGAATACGATCGATCAGATCGTCGTCACGCTCAACCGGCCCAGTGTTGCGCCTGCCACCTTCATAGAATGAGAGCGGCGACTCAGCGATCTAATGGACGAACAGGAACGCATCGCCCGAGCACTTGAGCAGATCAGCGCGCAAGTGCGTCAACTGCCGCCGTCGAACGATTGGGTCGACGCGTATGCCATGGGCGATGCGGTGAACAGCGATGCAGCGGGCTTCATTACCGACGTCTCGTCGGCCACAATCCGGCGTCGTGCGACCGAAGCTGCGGCATGCGGTAAGCCGCTCGGCATTTTGATCGCGGGTTCGATCTGGCTGATCAGCAAGAAACGACTAATCGATTGGATTCGGGATCGCGAAGGGGAGCACGCGGCGCTCTGCGCGATGACACGGGCGACGAAACTCACTCAAATGAGCGCACCGCTGCAAGCTTAGGTATGGTCTGAGCGCGCGGCGACAGCGTGCCTCTTTTCAGGTTGTGCGACGGCGGCATAACTTCTCGCCATGGCACACCGGAAGATGACAATCATTGCGAAATTCGAAAGTACGCTCGTTGCACTGCGTTCGCGCCACACGACGCTCAACGAGCGAAGAGCGGAAGCCGAATCTGCACTCAGTCAAACCAGGGCGGATCAAGAGAGATTCTTTCTGGAATCCGACATCAACGATGACGGAGAGATCGCGAAGCTTGAAAATGCGGTCGACGCGGCAACGCTGCGCCTATCCAGTCTCAGCGATGCATGCGCAGCGCTTGAGGTCCAGATCGTCGAAGCGGAACGGAGGATAGCCGCCGAGGTCGAGCGCGAAGAGCGGGAATCTGCGGCAAAGGATATCGCGGCCACCGCCGATGTAATTCAGGAACGGTTTGAATCATTGCTTCGCGATACTCGTAGTCTCGGGGAACAGCTCGTCGCTGTCGGCCACTTGACGTTCGAGGGCAGTCAATTCGGTCATTTCCTTCGAAAGGTGGCCGGGGACATCGGGATCGCGTCGGAGATCGCGCCGCGCCAACTGCGCAATCTAGCGGGCGCCGTTGAGCAGGGCGAAGCGAAGGTCCCGCGTCGGCCTGCGTGATGTATGAGAATCAGCGATCAGCGTTGCCGAGTCCTGCGACAACAGTTCGTTCACGCCTATTCAGCGCGATGTAGCCACAGATCGTTAGGAACGCTCTTTGGGTGCAGTTGGTATCCGCGCCCGCGTGTATCATGGGAGGCCCCAGGGCATGGCGTATTACGTCACCTTGATCCCGAACTATTGACCCACACGCGCCGCTGCCTTTTGGCGTTTGCTCGGCGGCGCGTTTGGCGCGGCGGACAGGCGGTTGCTCCACTTCCTGTTCGCCGCGTATCTGTCGAGTGTAGCCCCTCGCAGGAGCTGACTGTGTCCGCTTAAGGTCCAACAGCGGCGCAAAAGCTGACATTTTACAACTGCCGCTTTGGGCCAATTGGGCGACATTCTGTCGCTCATCCGACGACTTCTCCGTCCGGTGTAAAGGTTAGATGCGCAGACATCGCATGTGGCCACCGAATAACCGAGGTCTCGAAAGCAACGGTCAAGTTAACGTTTCCTTCCTTCAGCGGTATCATTCGGGGAGCCCGGCTCGCCGCAATCCTTCTTCGTATCGCGAGATGTCTTCGGCACGCCGATAAGGTCCCAGCACGTTTTTGAGATTGGAAACCCGCAGTGTAGGATTGAGTTGGCGCAGGCGCACGACCGCCTTCTGCGCTTGATCGAGCCTTCCCGCCATCGCATTGCTCGCAGCGCCAATACGAAGTAGAGGTTGAGAGTTTGGATTGTCCTGCAACGCCATTGCCGCCCACGATGCCGCTTCGTCATAGCGACTTAGGAAAAAATGTGCATGCGCAGTCCCAGCTCGCATCGGTGCACCCCACGGATCAAGTGGGCTTAGGCGTATGGCACGCTTGAAGCGCTCGATCGCTAGCTCGTATTCGCCGAGCCAGTTCTTTACCCAGCCGCCGCAATCCCACGCCTCGGCCACATTGGAATTGAGCGCAAGCGCGCGATCGATTAAGGCGGCGCCTCGATCGAGATCGCGAACAACATATGCCAATGCCCATCCGCTATCAGCGAGCGCGATTGCATCATCCCTACCTAGCTCAACCGCCCGCTGAGCGAGCCTCGATACCTCGGCCACCTCCTTCGGTGTGAGTGAAATCCAGCCAAAGGCCTTGGCATTGGCATAGCAAAAGGCGGCACGAGCGTAGGCTGTCGCAAAGTAGGGGTCCAGCTCGATCGCGCTGTTGAATAGGTGCAGTGCCTCGCTGCACGCTTGCTGACTAGCATCCTGATAGGACTTAGCTAAACCGCGCAAGTAGTGATCATAGGCGTCAAGACGCTCGGTTGCCTTGCGTGTGGCACGCTCTATCTCGGCTCTCTCCACCGCCGGCGCGATTGCTCCGACAATGCTCTCCGTCACCTGGTCCTGCAGATCGAAAATGTCGCCGAGCCCACCATCAAACCGGTTCGCCCAAAGATGCGCGCCAGTAGCGGTATCGATAAGCTGTCCCGTGATGCGCACCCGGTTTGCCGCCCTGCGAACGCTTCCTTCCAACACATAGCGAACTCCAAGCTCACGCCCGACTACCTTCACGTCGACGGCGCGCCCCTTGTACGCGAAGCTGGAATTGCGGGCGATGACAAACAGCGCCTTGAAATGAGATAGCGCCGTGATGATGTCCTCGACCATTCCATCGGCAAGGTAGTCCTGTTCGGGATCCCCGCTCATGTTGGTGAAAGGTAATACCGCAATCGACGGTTTGTCCGGAAGCGCCAGTGCGGGGCTTGCCGATTGCGTCCGCAGCTCTGTAGCTGGTGCTGGCACTCGGAATACGTGGACCGGTCGAGCGATGTTCTTGAGCTGCCGCTCGCCGAGATCCTCAAAGACCAGATCTAGCTTGTCGCGTACTTGATCGTGCACGACTCTGCTCACGCAAATCCCATTGGCTTCGGCGAGGGCTTCGAGCCGTGCCGCAACATTGACACCATCGCCGTAAATATCGTCGCCGTCGATGATAATGTCCCCGAGATTGACGCCGACGCGGAACTCGATGCGATGGTCCGCCGGGACGTCCTCATTGCGACCCTGCATAGCGCGCTGTACCTCGACCGCGCATTCGACGGCTTCGATCACGCTCGAGAATTCGATCAGGAGGCCATCGCCTGTTGTCTTGACGATGCGGCCCTGGTGCTCGGCAATGTTCGGCGCGATCAGTTCTCGTTGATGCGTCTTGAGCGCCGCCAAGGTCTCGGCTTCGTCGACACCCATCAGCCGGCTGTAGCCGACAACGTCGGCGGCGACGATAGCGGCGAGCTTCCGGGCCATGCCCACACCCGTTCAGGTTCGAGGGCTAGAGCCAGTCTACCCGAATAGGCGCCGATGGTCATCAGGTCCGTAGCGTTTCCGTAATTCCGTTATGGGTCAAAGGCTGCCCTCGTTAGCCAGCATGATCTTGGTCGGGTCACCTGTATGAAGCGGACATCCCCGCGCTCTGGGCTGAGGTCGGCGACGGGCCAGGAACGGACATACTCAGGCAAACGCAGCCGCAAGACTTCTCGTTCGAAATGCAAAGGCCTCGCTCGGTTTCGGCCGCAGCGGGGCCGGTCTAGAGGCTCTCATGCAAGTGCGGCCAAATGTTCATTTGGTCGGGTCAGGTCGCGAACTTCCGACGGTAGCCGGAATTTTGTACTCGCCGCGGAGTTCATCCCATAGGGCGGTGTCGCTGACTAGCACGACGTGGTACTCACCGCGGCCCGTGATCCCTGTATATTTTCCCGTGCCGCCAGTGAACTCGAAGGTGCCGCGGAACTCTTTCGGCTTCGCGTCTTTCAGGACGTACTTGGCAAAGACCTTGGATCCGTCGGCCTCTGTGAAGGTCTTATGGCCGCCGCTGGAATTGCCAGCGTCCGTTAGATCAACGACCTGGTAGCGGGCTTTGTCGAGGAAGGGCTTGCCATCGGCATTGAACACAGCGCCGTCGTATTCGGTGACCGACACCGTGTGGTCAGCCTTGTCTTCCAGCTTCACGCTCTTACTGGACAGGGTGACCAGAACGGCTCGACCGAACCATTGGCCCGCTTCTTCTGCGAAGGCCGGGACAGCGGCCGCCGGGACTGCCAAAGCAAGCACAACACAACCGCACATCCACGATGAATTGAGATGATACCTCATGGTGTTCCTCCCAGATGGGTTGCAGGTTACAAATTTGGTTGGAGCAAGTATCTCCATCATCGATTTCCACGATGGCAATCATACCCTGCTTCGAAGGAGGCCTTGCGCAGAACGATGTATGGATGATGCGTCTATTAGACGCGTAGTCCTGCACGTTTCCGTTCAGATCGCGGCGCTGCCAAAAGATGCGCGACTCACGCGCTGCAGCATGTCTATTCGATCACCTCATCGGCGCGGATAAGTAATGAGGGCGGCACGGTGAGGCCGCTCGCACTCTCCCACTACGCGAGACGATGTCCGCGTCGTCAGTCGAGGTTCGCGGGAGACAGGTCCGGTCTACCCCTGACAGCGGGCCCGACTCCGGGACACGAGTAGTTGGTTGCGCCGCCCCTTGGCGCTTTTTTTTACTTCTTGCGCGGGTCGTCGGCCGGGTTGATGAACTCGATGCCCCCTGGCCCGGTGAACACAATTTGGACGATCGTCTCCTCGTTTGTCGTCCAAACATAATGGGGATGCTTCGCTGTCAGCGCGAATACGGAACCCGCCTTCAACAACTCCCCTTGCGAGGGGTCGAACTTTTCCCCCATGGCATTCCCGAAGCTGCCACTCATCACAGTGACGACCTCGGCGTAAGGATGTGTGTGCGGGGCAACTTTATAGTTCGGGGGGAATTTCACGCGTTGGACGATTGTCTCGGCTTTGGTCGGGTCACCGACCAAGATCACAGTTTGCACACCTTTGAAGACCGGATGCTCCGTCCATGTTAGCCCATCGGGCTTGACTACTTTCATCGCGTTTTGGGCCATCGCAGGACCTGCGAACAGGATCAATGTCGCGACGACAAAAGACATTTTCATCCTAACCTCCCAATTAGCGAAGCTGGACAGCGTAGATTTTACGGCAAAATACAGAATCGGGCACCAAGCCATTAGGGGGTAGCTTGAACGGTCCATCGCCCACCAAGTCCGAATTGGGTCAAAGTGCGAAGAACTCAGGCTGAGCACATCAAGTCCGCTACGGTCCACTGACCCGACTTCACTGATCAGAGAGGTCGTCGAGACTTTCGTGCCTAAGCGACCGCCACTTGCTGTTTGCCCCGGTAAATGGGGTAGGAGCCGTTTACCAGGCTTTACGCAAGCCTGCGCGTCCTCCATAGGCCCCCGCCGACAGCGCACAGGCGGCGCTCCCACGTAATCAAACTGCAAAATCGCCCGGGCGAAATATCCGCGAGGGGGGCGGTCGCGCGTCCCCGCGCCTCAAGGCCCGTTTCGGAGGACCCGCCAAAGCGCCGACACAAATTTCGAGAGTAGCCGAGATGGGTAAGTATCGTCCTGGCGATTTGGCGCGGCCGACGGCGCGCCGCCATCCAATTCGGTCAGCCGCTCCACCATGCCTTGCAGTCGCAATGGTAGCGGAGTGAGATCGTCCGCAAGCGTCCCGCGAAGCCGCTGGCCGATTTCGTCGCAGATCGCCCGGAGATGCTCCGGCTCTAAGTCGGAGGGTGAACCATGGGCGCGAGTTGGAGGGCTGTCCGCCACGGCTGCGACCGTTCTGGATT